>ERZ791805.570-NODE-570-length-16053-cov-3.050569_pt1 | contig 16053 bp, 9 predicted proteins | sample MGYA00510306_ERZ791805 | MGnify/ENA primary metagenome ERZ791805 (study PRJEB30046, sample SAMN00791990) | human gut metagenome | study: EMG produced TPA metagenomics assembly of the A metagenome-wide association study of gut microbiota in type 2... | reverse complement strand
TACAATATGTCTAGCTATATTGCTGGCTGCTTGCAATACTCAAAAAAAGCAAGAAACAGATAACAATAGTGACTCTTTAAAGAATATCCCACAAGCAGTAGGAAACGACCGAGATGAGCATGGTTGTCTTGCTTCAGCCGGATATACGTGGAGCGAAGTACAGAAAGATTGTATCCGTCTTTTTGAGAAGGGAATACGAGTCGATGCGGCTGATGAAAGTGAACGATCGGCCTTTATTGTTTTCAGCCCCGATTCGACATTAGCAGAACTATTCTTTTCTGACGAACAGCCTAAGGAAATCTTGGAAAGACGTACATTACCTACAGGCAAATATGCTTGGAATATCGAAGATGATGATACAAAAAATGTGCGTTTCATTGGTGGTATATGGACTATCAGCCAAAGGAATAAACTTATCTATACTCAGAGTAAAGATGAACTAGGTCCAATGCAAACTCTTACTTACGAAGGATTGCTTCCTGCCGCCTCCGGTCCCGGGATATTCTATTCGTTAACCATCAAAAGTAAAAAGCATAGCGGAGACGGAACATTTTCGTTAGCTTTGACTTACAAAGAAGCTGAAAACGGGAAAGATAAGACATTTACTTATGAGGGGAAACGCTTCACTTTACGTGGTATGGCCGGAAATGAAAATGCTACCGTATGGCAACTTATAACAAATGACCAAAAGCAAACCTTTAATTTCCTGGTAGAAAATGACCAAACTCTTACCTTACTAAATGATAAACTGGAAAAAAGTCAGTCGAACCTGAATTATCAACTGAAAAAAGTTAACTGATAAAAAATCCTTCTCACAATGTTAAAGTTACCTCTTCAACTGTGAGAAGGATTTTTTTAGATACTTTAGCACAAACAATTAATAACCTGGATTCTGCTGAGCTTTCTTTTCTTCAGCTGTTAATGCATGTCCATCTTTTTGTATCGCATCTAAATACGTTTGGGGTATAGGCCTCAAATTATGGCGTTCCTGAATATTTGGAGCTGCATCTGGATTAAAGGCTTTGGCACGTTCTACCAGTGTTTTCGTTCTTGATAAATCTTCCCAACGATAAAACTCACCACAAAGTTCACGAGAACGCTCATTTAATAATAAACACATCATACGGTCGTAATCAGAAGTATACCCAAGTTTTTCTATTACTGCTTCATCTTCTTCGGGTAAATGATGATAATCTTTTATTTCAAGAGAAGTTGCAGCTGTTGTTATAGGAATGTTATTCGACTCATAATATGAATTTTCAGGGAAATATGAATTTACATTTCCCATTGTAACATATCCCAATGAATTCTCATTATACGCAGCCCCACCATCACAATAAGCAGAACGATCTTCTCCCTCTTTATATGCAGCACGAGCCCGTAAATCATTAATATATTCAAGTGCTTGCTGATACTCTCCCTGACGAATTAAAACTTCTGCTGCAATCAAATAAGTTTCACCTAAACGAGCCAATATTCCATCACGATAACCGACACGACTATCTCGCGATTCTCTAGATCCATCAATAAATTTACTTAAAGGTGCATAACGATTTGTATAATCATACAATGCAACATCATCATTATTATTACGGTCATTAGGATATGCAACAAAAACAGTAGGTATTGTCTTTCCAGTTTTAGAGTAGACAATTTCATCCTTTAGTTCAACTTTACTAAAACGAGTATCACCTGGACGATTTATAACATACATAATACCTAAATCACCTTGTTCATAAATAGAATTCTTCGATGGATTATTTACTGCATATTTAGTTTTAAAACTTTTCCAAAAACGTGAATCATTTATCATATCGTAAATATTATATATATAATATGTAGTCCTTAAACGCTGATATTCTCGTTCTCCTGCTATATCACGCTGCATTTGAGGCAAATCTTTATATACAGATATATAATATAAATGACACTGATTTCCACTTGCTCCTTCTGATGATTTTTCAGAAGAGAACTGAGCAGATAATAATATCTCATCCAATAATTCATTCACTCCATTAGGTTCTGTATAATTCCATAAGTCGGAGTAATTGGGAGCTAAACTATGATGACTAATAACCTCCTGAGCCAAACGTAAAGATTCAACAAGGTCTTTTTCTTTTGTTCCACTATTCCAACTATCATTAATTTCACTAGCACGCAATAAATAAGCTTTAGCTAAAAAATGTGCAGCTGCATCTTTCGTCATTTTGCCGATCATAGATGCTTTTTCTGGAAGATTATTATATGCCTTAGTTAAATCACTGATAACTTGAGCTAAAGTACCTTCCGTAGTAGCACGAGTAAACTCACGTTCAGGAGTTACACTTGGAGATAATTTCAAAGGTACTCCACCATACTGAGAAACTAATTTTAAATAATTAAATCCACGTAAAAAATAAGCTTCTCCTATATATGTTTTCTTATTAGGTCCCATATAGGAATCTGATTCCACTTTGCTAAGTAACAAATTTGCATTATTAATCCCAATATACATTCCATCCCAAACATCATACATATTAGTAGAGTTACTTACTATCTGAGACTGGAAATTACCATCATAATTATTCCATGAAGCATTAGAACCATCTCCTCCTACCCGAAACTCATCAGTACCAGCATTTGTTGTTGCACAAGCCCATTCTTTTGCAAAATGAAACCTTAAATTATAATATAAACTAACATTTAAAGCATCTATTCCCTCTGACGTATTAAAATAATCAGTATTTTGTTCTGTTGTCAGTTCTTCATCTAAAAAATCGCTACAAGAACATATATTACAGCCAAGTGTAAAAAAACATAGCCCTAATCCTATTTGCTTATATAAATTCATAGTAATAATCTTTAATAATTAAAATCCAACATTTAAACCAACAGTAAACCCTCTATTCCAAGTAGATGTATATGCTTGTGAAGCATCAAGTTCCAGAAAATCAATATTAGAAAAAATACGCCCTGGATTCTTTGCTTGTACATACAATTTAAGATTTGACATCCCCCATTTGTTTATAAGTTTTTGCGGAAATGTATATCCTAATGAAATATTACGAACTTTTAAAAATGAACCTTTTTTATAACCCAAAACACGATAATATGGATCACCACCACCTATATTATAGATAGGCTTTTGATATTCTGCATCTTGGTTATTCTCATTATAATAATCAATTTTTCGTTGCATATATCGTCCTCCTTGCCATTCTCCGCCAGTATCAACCATATAATCAAAACGACCATACATCATAACAGACAAATCAAAATTTTTATAAGTAAATGTATTAGTCATACCAAAAGTCCATCGTGGGCGAGTATGTCCAATAATTACCCTATCATCATTAGGATCTATCTTATAGTCTCCATTTTGATCAACAGGCTTTACCATACCTGGAGAGAAAGAATGTCCATTAGCGTTGAATTTAGCCATTTCTGCAGCATCTTCTTCATGCCATAAACCATCAGATTCATAATCATAAATTACACCCAAAGCCTCTCCTATAAACCATGTATTATTAATATCATCTTCTTTACCATTTGCTAATTCATCAATTTGGTCTTTTTGCCATGCAGCATTAATACTTGTAGTCCATTCAAAATCATGACTTTTTATATTAACAGTATTCAATGTTATATCAACACCAATATTTGAAGTTTTTCCTACGTTTGCATAGGTCTTAGTATAGCCATTTAAAGAAGGAATTGTCATTTCCATTAACAAATCAGTCGTACGAGAGGTATAAAAATCAACCACTCCAGAAATTCTTCCATTCAAAACAGAATAATCAATACCAATATTATATTGAGTGGTCTTTTCCCATGTTAAATCAGGATTTGCCATTGTTATAGAGGAGGCATCTCCCCCAGCAATGGGTTCTGAAGCCCCATATCCAGGAACTAATGAATTACCAAAAGGATAATACATCGGTACAATTGCTCCTTTAGTCTGATAAGGATCTATTGCGGAATTACCCGTCATACCTACTCCAAAACGCAATTTTAACTGATTAATCCAATTAACTTCTTTCAAAAAATTCTCTTGGTCAATACGCCAACCTAATGCTGCACTAGGGAAAAATGCCCATTTATTCCCATCGGCAAGCTGAGAAGCTCCATCCCAGCGACCTGAAACTGTCAAAAGATACTTACTATCATAATCGTAATTTACACGAAACATGTAAGACAATAACTGTTTTTCTATTAAGCCACTTCCCCAATCATCTAATAAAGAAATATTTTCTTTATTTAAGGCATTCCATTTCGCACTATTTAAAGGAATTCCTTCAGCAGCCATAGACGACTCCTCATAATGATAACCTGTAGCACTCTGTAACAGAGTTACCCCCAAAGAATTTTTCCCAAAATTCCGATCATAATAAATTAAGTTATCTAAAGTCCACGAGAAATCAGACTGATTAGTTAAAGATGCTCTATTTTTCCCTTCGCTACTAATAGAAAGTTCATCACGGAAAGTACCATTACGATAATAACGAAAATCAGGTCCGAAATTAAAACGATATTTTAATCCTTGTAAAGGAACAAACATCTCTCCTAAATCTAATTGAGCATAAATACTACCAATGGCTCGGAACATACGACGCTCATTCTGACTATGCTCCCATTCGTCTACTATATTTTTAACTTTGTCATCTCCACCAGGATATTCAATACGTCCACCTTCTGAATCAAAAGGAGATGCATAGGGGAATAAACTTGTCGAAGCCGCATATAAATTATCAGGTAACCCTTTTAATAAAGATCCAACAACTGAAGCAGAAGAACCATATTGTTGCTCACTAAACGTTCCATTTATATTTAACCCCATATTAAACCATTTTACAGGTTGCATATCTACACTCAATCTAGTTGTATAACGAGTATAAGATTGTCCTTTTACAGTTCCTTGGTTATCTAAGTATCCAATTGAAGCATATCCCTTCAATTTTTCAGTCCCCCCACTAGCACTTAATGTATGCTCATGAGTTATCCCTGTTTGAGTAACCATATCGGACCAGTCAGTAGTAGCAACTCTAGAACCATCCCATGTATCTCCTATCCACCCTCTCTCTATATTTCCCCATGCAGTAGGATCCGTTGCACCTAAAAATATTTCATAATCATTTTCTTTCGTAGGCTGATCCCCTCTGGGATATTTTTCTGGATTTAAATAATAATATGACCAACGGCGCCATTCAATATATTCAGCAGAATTCATCATTTCCGAATAATCCTGTAATTTCTCAACAGTAAGAGTACCAGAATAATTTAAACTCATTCTTCCCTCTTTACCTTGCTTCGTAGTTACTAATATAACTCCATTAGCTCCGCGAGAACCATAAATGGCTGTAGCAGAAGCATCTTTCAACACATCAATTGACTCTATGTCCTGAGGATTAATAGTTTCAATACCGTTTGTTGACATTAAAGGAATACCATCAACCACATACAAAGGAGTATTGCTAGCACTTAAAGACCGTACTCCACGTACATTAATTGTTCCTATTTCTCCAGGACGTTCATTACTAACAATATCAACACCCGCTGCTTTTCCTTGCATAGCTTCAAAAGCATTAGCAACAGGACGAGAATTTAAATCGTCCGAATCAACCCTAATCATTGCACCTGTAACATCTGATTTTTTTTGCACGCCATAACCAACAACAACAATTTCATCCAGAACTTCTGTATCCTCATGCAAAGTGACAGCCAATAATTTACCTGAAAGAGCTTTTAATTGTTGACTTCTATAACCGATATATGAAATTTCTAACGTAGAACCATCATTTGTTTCTAAAGAAAAATTTCCATCAAAATCCGTAATTGTTCCATTAGTTGTTCCTTGCTCCTTTACTGCTGCCCCAATTACAGGTTCACCGTTCGCATCCAATACCTTACCTTTCACATTCACTTTTCTCCCATTCTGCAAAGCAGGAGTTACTACCGATTGCCGTTTTACAATAACCTTCTTCCCCTGAATTTCATAATCCAATCCATTCTGCCCTTGAAGGATTTGCTTAACTATATCCTGAATAGAAGAGTTCTGACCAGATACCGATACTTTTTTGCTTGTATCTACATCTGATGATGAGAACACGAAAGAATAACCAGAAGTCTTTTTCAATTGTTCCATAGCCTCCTTTACTGTTACGTTCTGAACAGAAAAGGAAACATTTTGTGAAAAAGCCGATAAATTTAGACAAAGCGCTGCCGAGGCTACAAGTATAGCCTTACCAAAGTTCCTCATAATTAAAGATTTAAGTTTTATAAAATTCTACTTAGATAGATCACAAAAGTTTACTTCATAGATAAACTAATTTAGCTTGTTTCTGCCTGTTTCATATTAATGTATAGTTTAAGATTATCGATATAATATATATTTCCCATTCTCATAACGATATTTCATTTGATTCGTAGAAGCCATGGCATCAAGTACATCTTTTATAGTGTTTCCTTGTACTTTAAATACTCCATAAAAACGTTTATCTTGCAAGGAGTCTGCAACAATTATTTCAACCCCATAACTGCGCATTAAACGTTTGGCTATGTGTTTAAGAGGTAATTCATCAAAAAACAATTCATCATTAATCCACGTATTAGAACGTTTGGCTTTCGTACTTGTTTTTTTCATTTCACCTGTTGCCTTGTTCATCACCATTTTTTCATCTGGTTTCAAATAAAGCTCAGGCATACATTTTATCTCATTATGCAGGGCTACTTTTCCTTCCATGAGGTTCACAATAGCTTCATCATCATCTGGATAGTTACGAAAATTAAATTTTGTTCCTAAGACCTTCAGATTAACTTCCTTTGTCTTTACCTCAAATGGAATATCGGGGTTACGAGTTACTTCAAAATATCCTTCACCTTCCATTTTCAATCGGCGGTCATCTACTCCAAAACCTTGTGAATAAACAATCTTCGAACCTGCATTCAACCACACCAATGTTCCATCCGGAAGATATAGTTTGGTACGAGCTCCCAGTGGAGCTTCAACTACAATATCAGCAAAAGTTTGCTTTACAGACTCTTTTCCTTGCCAGTATCCGGCAAAAGGCAACAGCATGATTAAAATAACCGCTGCTACACGTACCCATGTCTTCCAAGACAGTCTTCGCATTTGCTCATTAGAACGTTTAGCTTTATTTATACGCTTTTGAAACAATTCAAATGCTTTATCCTTATCAAAAACACAAGTTTCATCCGCAATACAGGAAGAAAACCATATTTCAACTTTATTTTTTACATAAATACGATTTTCTTCTGATTCAGAAGCCCAGTCCTTTAACTGCGCAAACGCCTCCTTATCTAATTTACCGGATAGGTACTGGGTAATAAGCAAATCTATATCGTTATTTTTCTCTGTTTTCATATTCTAAAAAGGTCCTTTTACTATAAAGACAAAAAATCAGAATTAAAGGGTAGTCAAAAAAAGACATTTTTTTAATTCTGATTAAATTTTACTTGCTTTTATTCAGAGATTTTTCCATAATCTGAACTAAACAACACTGGTAATATATTAAATTACAACCAAATACATTAAAAAAAGGAAATAGTTAAATGAAATTTATGCACTCATGAAAATATATATGATAAGTAACTTCAAATAATTCCCCAAACGCTTTTGGAGAAAAGCCAATGCATTTTTTATATGGTACTTGACAGTATTAACAGATATACCAAGTTCATCGGCTATTTCTTCATACTTTTTTTGTTCAAAACGACTCTTATAAAATACTCTTCGACACTCCAATGGTAGTTCGTCTATACTACGCTTCAGTTCATCTTCCAGTTCTTGTTCTAAAAGCATACCTAACGGCTGTTTATCATCAACAAACAGAAAGTCTAAAAAATCCATACTTTCCGGTGACAAAAAAGAAGAAAGATGAAGTTCTTCACGATGACTTTGCGATTGTAGTTCATTCAGACAACGGTTACGTACGGCACGCATTAAATAAGCACGGATAGAATAACGAATCTCAACTTCACTCCGATGTTCCCATAAATAAAAAATAACATCATCTACAACTTCTTCTGCTAAAGCTGCATTATTTAAAATCTGATTGGCAAAACGGCACAGCAATACGTAGTGACGATCATAAAGCAAACGGAATGCTTTTTCATCACCCTTACGAAGTTTTTTGATTAATTGCTCCTCCATCACATACATCATACTACCTTTCTCTTACATAAGTCTTTTTATCAGAACCTACACCTGTAACAGTTACCCGTTTCCAGTGAGAAGGAAGCGCTGACGGAAGCTGGACGATTCCTTCATCCGTAATCTGGAGTCCACAAAAGCCATTCAATACTGCCTGCAACAAACCTCCTGCTCCAGTCATGAAATATGGATTGTTACTTGTGGGAGTTTCCGAAATAACTCCGAAAGGCTTTCTCAGGTTGGGCTCATAACAACGACGAAACATCTCGTATGCTTTATCTGCTTCTCCCATACGAGCATACTGTACGCAATAAACAGAGTACGACATAGCCGGTCCATCTTTTTGGTCTATACGCTCGGCATAATATTCCAAATCTTGTCTCTGTCTGTATTCATCAGTTATCACCCCTAGTGGATAAGCTAGCAGATTTGCATCAGCTTGTTTGATCATTTCGCCTTTATAAGTGGAATGCTCACGTGTCACACCATTTTCGAATTGTAATATGCGGATATTTTCTCCAATCTCCCGCCATATTTCCGGAACCTTTTCTCCACAAATCTCTGCAGCCTGACAAGCATACTTAAGCGCAAGTGACGCTGCACCGTTAGTAAACGCATTATCTGTAACACCGTTTGCATATTCATCAGCTCCGGTCACGTTATGAATTGAATATGAACCATCCTGATTGCGAGTAACACGACTTGCCCAAAAGTCTGCAATTTCTTTGAGCAGTGGATAACCTTCACGTTGCAGCCAACGCATATCACGAGTTATACAATAATAATTCCAGCAGGCAATTCCTATGTCGGCTGTAATATGATGTTCAAACGGACCGGTCAATGCATGAGTAGGCGTAGCTTCTTCACCAGAATCATCACTCTCCCACGGGAACATTGCTCCCCGATAACCATATGCCAATGCTTTTTTACGAGCAGCAGGAAGACGGTCAAAGCGATAATCAAGCATTGACCGGGCTATATCCTGATTCAACAGAAGCATAGGGGGATACATCCACAATTCTGTATCCCAAAAGATATGTCCATTATATCCCTGCAACGATAATCCCATAGGAGGGATACTTAAGCGACTACCTCCACGACAAGAAGAATATAAATTAAATAAGGCAAATCTTACGATACGCTGTGCGTCATCATCTCCTTCAATACGTATATCACCTTGCCATAGTTCATCCCAAAGACGATAATGTGCCTGCATCAATGCTTCTTCTCCCTCATGCACTGCATAAATTACCTGCCGCTCTGCTTCATTATAGGGATCAAAAAAATCACGTGATGAACATACGCTTCCTACTAAAGAGAAACAAAATGTTTCTCCCTTTTTTAGCTGAATCGAAAAAAACAATTCCCGAGTAGCTTCATCATATATAGGCTTTATCTGTTCGCCATTGAAAAGAAAAGAAGAAGTAGAAGCTACCCGACGGTATCCAAACCGAGAAGTTGCATCCGATTCAAGCATGTACATACGATTTCCATCAGCTTCCATTTCACGATACCGAATTAAAGATTGCGAATAATCGTCTGGAATACCCATTCCTGAACGGACTTCCAACAACATATCCTTACATGCCTGAACAGTCACACGAATTAAACCGGCATAAGGCAAATTGCGTAAAGCACACAACTCATAAGATACATCTGCTTTTTCTAAGGTATGGAAACTTGTTTGATGTACAGCACGGCGCATATCTATCGTTTGTTGCCAGTCAGAGATATTTGAAGTATCAACTTTTATATTGTCTATTTTCATAGAAAGACAAAACGGATTAATTCCTCTCATTACTCGACTAACAACATGGGGAGATGCAGCATCGAATACATGATTCAACATAACATGCTCTACAGCAAAAGGTTCTTTTTGAGGAAGAATCCCTATACATCCGTTTGCCATAGGAGCAGGAGCATATGGAGCTTGAATATCAACAGCATGCAGTTGCCATAGTCTTTCTTCTTCAGCTCTTATAGACGTTGCAGACAAGATTATTCCCAGTATAAAACATAGAGCATGTATTCTCATAGTAATTTTCATTCTGAAGTACATTTCTTATTATTTTCAATTCAGGCTTTGGCAAAGATACATTTTTCTTCAAAATAAAAATCAACTTCCTTGAGGGTAAAGCGAGCAGCAGTAATATTTTTCACGAAAGCAAGATATTACATAATAAAAATATCAAAGTTGACTTTCTTTACAACAAAATGTATTTAAACCTTATCAAACAGTTGACTGGCTGACCGAAAATTCATATTTTTGCACAATTAATTGAAATTACGTAATTTAGTTAAAATGAATCAAGAATTCGAGCTTATCGCCAAGACCTTCCAGGGACTGGAAGAAGTGCTGGCACAAGAACTCACCGAGTTGGGAGCCGGAAATATTGAAATCGGACGCCGTATGGTTTCTTTTACCGGTGACAAAGCAATGATGTATCGTGCTAATTTTTGCTTGCGCACGGCTATTCGTATCTTAAAACCAATCAAACATTTTACTGCAAAAACAGCAGACGAAGTGTATGAAGCTGTTAAAAGTATTGCTTGGGAAGACTATTTGGATAATATGAGCAGCTTTGCTGTTGATGCGGTAGTATTCTCCAATGAATTCCGTCATTCGAAGTTTGTTGCTTATAAGGTAAAAGATGCTATTGTCGATTATTTCCGTGAAAAGACAGGCAATCGTCCATCTGTACGTATTAGCAATCCGGATCTGGCTATTAATATCCATGTTGCAGAAGACCGTTGTACACTTTCACTCGACAGTTCGGGTGAATCACTTCATCGCCGTGGCTACCGTCAGGAACAAGTAGAAGCTCCTTTAAACGAGGTATTGGCTGCCGGAATGATTCTGATGACTGGATGGAGAGGCGAATGTGATTTAATAGACCCGATGTGTGGCTCTGGAACAATTCCTATTGAAGCAGCACTTATCGCACGCAATATTGCTCCGGGAGTATTCCGTAAAGAGTTTGGCTTTGAAAAGTGGCGTGACTTCGACCAGGATTTATTCGATTCAATCTATAATGATGATTCTAATGAACGTGAATTTAACCATAAAATTTACGGATATGACAACAATCCGAAAGCCAACGAAATTGCTGTGCACAATGTAAAAGCAGCAGGAGTAAGCAAGGATGTCATTCTAAAAATCCAACCGTTCCAGCAATTTGAACAGCCTAAAGAAAAGAGTATCATTGTGACTAATCCACCTTATGGAGAACGAATATCTTCTGATGATCTGCTAGGCCTATACCAAATGATTGGAGAACGCTTGAAACATGCATTCAGCGGCAATGATGCCTGGATATTAAGCTATCGTGACGAATGTTTCGACCAAATTGGACTAAAGCCATCAGTCAAAGTTCCTTTGTTTAATGGTTCACTGGAATGTCAGTTCCGGAAATATCAGATTTTCGATGGAAAATACAAAACCTTCCGTAGTGAAAACAGTGACAAAGAATTTAAGCCTAAGCGGGAAGGAAACGAAACCCGTCCACGGAAGCGTGCAGAAAAAGTAGAATATAAAGGAGATAAAAAAACAAGTTTCCGAACAGAGCGTAAGGAAAACGATAAGAAAAACTTTTCTCGCGAAAATCGTCCTTCACGTCCTTCTACTGATGACGGACGCCCTAAGCAGGCACCCGCACCTCGTTACATGCACCGTCGTCGTGCAAACGAAGAAAATACAGAAAATGAATAAGTAACGTATATCCACTGAAAATGAAGCGTATATTTCAAATAATAGCTCTATTCTGTATGATAGCAACAATTTCATCTGCCCAAGAGAAAAAGACATTCACCCTCAATGATGTAATACCGGGTGGAGATAATTATTTTAATCTTGTGCCGAAAAGCATGCCCGGACTACAATGGTGGGGTGATATATGTGTCCGTACAGATATAGAGAACATCAAAAAAATAGATACTAAAAGCGGAAAAGAAAGTATACTCGTCACACTGGAAGAGGTAAATGAAGCGCTGAAAAATGGCGAAATGCCTTACAAACTTACAGGTCATATCAAACCACTTCGTACACTGATGGCTGCTTCACTTCCTTGGGGTGACCGTAATGTGATTACTTTTACCCAGTATGACGACCGTACTCCCGGACAAAAGTACATGATATGGTATGACTTCAGCAAAAAGAAAATAGTCAATCTATTTAACCTGCAGGGAGAAGGCCCGACAAACTTCGATTTCTGTAAAGAAAATGGCTACATGGCATATACTATCGGGAATGACCTGTATGTAGCACATGAAAGGGATTTCAGCAGCATGGTTAACCCGAAAGTTACAGGTAATCAACAGCAGGAAAAGGATGTCGTATATGGCCAAGCTGTACACCGTAATGAGTTTGGTATCATGAAAGGTACTTTTTGGAGTCCGAAAGGTACTTACTTGGCTTTCTACCGTATGGACCAAAGTATGGTAACCGATTATCCACAGGTAAATACTACAGCACGCATTGCCGAGCTTGTTCCCGACAAATACCCAATGGCTGGTATGACAAGCCATAAAGTAACTGTCGGAATATACAATGTAAAAGATGGCAAGACAATTTATTTACAAGCCGGTGATCCTACTGACCGTTATTTTACTAACATCAGTTGGGGCCCTGACGAAAAGAGTATATTCGTTATCGAACTGAACCGCGACCAGAATCATGCACAACTGGTTCAATATGATGCCGTAAGCGGACAAAAGATAGGAGTACTTTATGAAGAGAAACATGCTCGTTACGTAGAGCCGCAGCATCCTCTGATATTCTTACCTTGGGATGATAGCCAGTTTATTTATCAGACACAGCGAGACGGTTTCAACCATTTGTATCTTATGGATACAAAAACCAAACTGAAAGGTGAATGGAAAACTGGAAAGGATAGTGAAGACAAATATTGTGAATATCTGAAAGCAATCCCATTGACTGAAGGCAACTGGTTAGTTCAAGATGTTTTAGGATTCAATGCTGCTCGTAAAGAAATCATAATTGCAAGTACGGAAATATCTCCTTTACAGACTAATATATTCAGTCTGAACGTAAAAAATGGGAAACGTACACTAATCGGTATGGAAGATGGTACTCACCAGGCCAAATTATCAGCCAGTGGAACCTATCTTATCGATTACTTCACTTCGAACAATGTTCCACGTGAAATCAGTATTCTTCCTACTACCGGGAAAAAAGGTACAACCCTGTTCACAGCAACCGACCCGCTGAAGGAAAACTACAATTTACCGGAAATTACTGTAGGAACAATTAAAGCAGCCGATGGAGAAACAGATTTGTATTACCGCTTAATTAAGCCTGTTAATTTCGATCCGAACAAAAAATATCCGGCTATTATTTACGTATACGGAGGTCCACATGCACAAATGATACATAATACCCGTTTTTATGATGCACGTGGATGGGATCTTTACATGGCACAACAAGGTTATGTAATGCTTACTGTTGACAACCGTGGAAGTGATAATCGCGGTATTAAGTTCGAAAATTGTACCTTCCGCCATCTTGGTACAGAAGAAATGAAAGACCAAGTACAAGGAGCCAAGTTCCTGCAATCACTTCCATATGTTGATGCAGACAAAATCGGTGTTCATGGATGGAGCTTCGGGGGATTCATGACAACTAATCTTATGCTGACTTACCCGGATATCTTCAAGGTAGGAGTAGCTGGTGGTCCGGTTATCGACTGGCAATTTTACGAAGTTATGTATGGAGAAAGATACATGGATACTCCACAAGCTAATCCTGAAGGATATAAAGAATCAAATCTTCGCTTAAAGGCTGGTAACTTGAAAGGTCGTCTGGAAGTAATTATCGGTGGAATGGATCCTACCTGTGTACCGCAACACAGCATCAGTTTTTTACGTGCTTGTATTGACGCTGGAACTCATCCAGATTTCTTCATCTATCCGGAAGACGGTCACAACATGATGGGGCGCGACCGCGTACACTTGCACGAACACATCACCCGTTATTTTCTTGATCATTTGAAATAAAATAAAGAAACAAATCATAATACTGTAAACATATGAAACTGTTACTGTTAGGTTCAGGTGGACGTGAGCATGCACTAGCATGGAAAATCGCCCAAAGTCCGAAAATAGAAAAACTATACATCGCTCCAGGTAATGCCGGAACACGTGAAGTTGGTGAAAATGTAGCGATAAAAGCAGACGATTTCGAGGCTATCAAAGAATTTGTTGTAGCAAATGGTATCAACATGGTAGTAGTAGGCCCTGAAGATCCATTGGTAAAAGGTGTCTACGACTTCTTTAAGAACGATGCTGCATTGGCCAATATTCCAGTAATCGGTCCGTCAAAAGCAGGTGCCGTACTCGAAGGAAGTAAAGAATTCGCTAAAGGATTCATGCAACGTCATCACATCCCGACAGCTGGATATAAAAGCATTACGTCTGCCAATTTAGAAGAAGGTCTTGCTTTCCTCGAAACATTACAAGCTCCGTATGTATTGAAAGCTGACGGTTTGTGTGCTGGAAAAGGTGTACTGATTCTTCCGACTCTAGAGGAAGCAAAAAAAGAACTGAAAGAAATGCTCGGCGGTATGTTCGGTAATGCATCGGCAACCGTTGTTATCGAGGAGTTTTTGAGTGGCATCGAATGTTCTGTTTTCGTTTTGACTGACGGAAAGAACTATAAAATCTTACCTGAAGCAAAAGATTACAAACGTATTGGCGAGGGCGATAAAGGTCTGAATACCGGAGGTATGGGTTCTGTTTCGCCAGTACCGTTTGCAGACGAAGCTTGGATGAAGAAAGTAGACGAACGCATTATTCGTCCGACAGTAGAAGGCCTGGCAGCTGAAGGCATCGATTATAAAGGATTTATCTTCTTCGGTTTGATTAACGTAAAAGGTGAACCAATGGTTATTGAATACAATGTCCGTATGGGTGACCCTGAAACTGAAAGTGTCATGCTGCGCATTAAGAGTGACCTTGTGGAACTGTTTGAAGGAGTAGCGGCAGGAAACCTCAATGAAAAGACACTTGAAATAGATTCACGTTCTGCAGTATGCGTTATGCTGGTATCTGGCGGTTATCCAGAAGCATATGAAAAAGGATTCCCTATAACAGGAATCGAAGAAGCTAAAGCAGGAGGCAGCATCGTATTCCATGCCGGAACAGCATTGAAAGATAATCAGGTTGTCACATCCGGAGGTCGTGTGATAGCTGTCAGCTCATACGGTACCAACAAGGAAGAAGCATTGAAGCAATCCTTTACCAATGCCGGAAAAATTTCATTCGAAAAGAAATATTTCCGTTCTGATATCGGTTTCGACTTATAATATTTCAATTCATCACCACAGCTACACCAATTATTCTGTTTAAAGAGTAAATGAGTGTAGCTGTGGTGACATTCTTTTGTCATCAATATCCGTCACATGATCCAGACCAGAAACAGATTTCAATACGAAGTTGCGACAGGACGTGCCACACTTCCAGTTGTAAGTACTTTAACACTTATTCTATGGGTCATATCGACTCCACATTTATGGGCAAATATTGGCTCGTTATTAATATTCAGCCTTACTACTTACCTGCTACTGGAGACGGATACGAAGTTTGCACTGATACGTACACGTACGACGCTTCCTGCTTCTTTTTTTCTTCTGTTTTATGCGGCAACACCTTTCTTGCATACATGGGATGTTACACTATTACTTCCAGTATTCTTTCTTTGTATGCTATATTCACTGTTTCAAAGCTATGAATCTCCCCATGCTTCGACCGCCATATTCCATGCTTTCTTGTGGATGGGGTTAAGTAGCCTTATTCTTCCTTGTATAGCTTGGATTACTCCGCTACTATATATTCATATGATTAACCTTCGTTCGCTTGAAGGAAAAACCTTTTTTGCCGGAATCATTGGC
>ERZ791805.564-NODE-564-length-16213-cov-3.809506_pt1 | contig 16213 bp, 11 predicted proteins | sample MGYA00510306_ERZ791805 | MGnify/ENA primary metagenome ERZ791805 (study PRJEB30046, sample SAMN00791990) | human gut metagenome | study: EMG produced TPA metagenomics assembly of the A metagenome-wide association study of gut microbiota in type 2... | reverse complement strand
TGCTGGCGCCGCAACAGACGATTGTGTGGGTCTGTGCAAATCTCCGCTACGAGGGCGCTACCGCTAACCTTTGATATTTCAATTTTGAACGCCCTACCTTTCAGGGGGCGCTGTCGCCTCTTTACAAACCCTTATTTTCTTGGATTTTGAACACCCTACTCATGAGGGATCGGATGATTTCGCTGTACTGATAATCGAACGACCTATACCTTAGACCGAGGGTTGAGTCAATTACAGAAGACAGTGTGGAGTCAAATTGCTCCATGATTGAAAATATTCCTCCAAAAGGAGTGAGTTTCTCAGATTTAATTTGTATCTTCACCCACACTATAAATGCATCATATATCTGTAAAAGACCTCTGGGAAAAGAGAAGAACCACGGCGAGAGCCAAATAATTCAGGAACACCACGATAGTTGCATGGGGCGCTGGTCTGCCTATAGATGCTACGCTGGGAGTTTCGTTTTTTTGTATGGCGATTAAGAAGACACAACTATATAGCATCCTTTGGGAGAGTTGCAACATTCTGCGAGGCAGCATGGATGCCAGTCAGTACAAGAACTATGTGCTGACCATGCTTTTCTTGAAATACATCAGCGACCGCGTGAAGTCAGACCCTGATCTGTATTTTGAACTGCCAGAGGGTTGTTCATTCGATGACATAGCGAAGCTGAAGAACAAACCTAACATTGGCGAGGAGATACAGAAAGCTCTGCGCGAGATAGCCAAGGTAAATCCAGACCTGAACAACATCATCGACAAGGCTGACTTTGACGACTCGGCTTTGCTCGGTTCGGGAAAGGCTAAGATTGACACACTGAGCAGTCTTGTGTCAGTGTTCCAGCGCGATTTTCTTGACTTCAGCAGCAACCGTGCCGGTGATGATGACATCATCGGCGATGCCTACGAGTATCTGATGAAGAACTTTGCCGCTGAAAGCGGTAAGAAGAAAGGTCAGTTCTACACGCCAGCCGAAGTTTCGCGCCTTATGGCACAGATTATCGGCATACACAAGGACACACGCCCGCAGATTTCCATTTACGACCCCACTTGTGGCTCGGGCTCGCTGTTGCTCCGTGCCAAGGCACTTGCCAACAATGGTGTGGCCATCTTCGGTCAGGAGTTGGACGAAGCCACACGAGGCATGGCGGTGATGAACATGTATTTGCACGGCGTGGACGATGCCGACATTCAGGTGGGCGACACCATTGAAAAGCCGTTCTTCAAGCAGAACAGCACCACGCTCATGACCTTCGACTATGCTGTTGCCAATCCGCCATTCTCACAAAAAGGCTGGATTAAGGGTGAGGTAAAACTGAACGACACCTTCGGTCGCTGGGGCGCAGAAGAACACCAGGCTCCCATTCCGCCATCGAGCTATGAGGACTATGCTTTCTTGCTCCACATCATCCAGTCGCTGAAATCGCAGGGACGTGCCGCCTGCATCCTTCCAAACGGCGTGCTGTTCCGTGGCAACGAGGAAGAGAAGATACGCAAGAAGCTCATAGAGCGTCGCGTAATTCGTGGCATTATATCGCTTCCTGCCAACCTTTTCTTCGGCACAGGTATTCCAGCCTGTATCATCATCATCGACAAGGCAAAGACGAATAGCACAAAGGGCATCTTCATGATTGATGCCCGCAATGGATTCACCAAGGACGGTGCAAAGAACCGCCTGCGCGAGCAGGACATCCGCCGCATCTACGACACTTGGGACATGCTTGAAACACTTGAGGCGGAGAACAAACTCGACGATAGCGAGATTGTTCCCCACTTTGCGCGTTTCGTGCCCTACACCGAGATTTGCAACGAGCGCAACGACGGCAATCTGAATGTGTCGCGCTACATCACACCCGAAGACACGGAGGTGCGCCACGACATTTATGCTCACTTGAAGCTCAACGGTGGTCTGCCAGCCCACGATGTGGACGAAGGCCTCGCCTACGTCTGGCACCACTGCCCGACGCTGAAAGCCGAGCTGTTCGCTCCGCTCTGCGAAGGCTACTATTCGCTCATTGGCGACAAGAAGCAAATTGGCGAGGTTATCAATGTCAATCAAGAGTTCTGTGAACTCAGCGGTCACTTCTCCGCTGCCGTAGAGGAGTGGTATCACGAGGTGGCGAAGCAGATGAACGCCCTCACCACCGACTGCACCCCCAAAGCACTCATCGAGGAATGGGGCGATTCGCTCCTCGAAATCCTCGGCGACGTGGACGGATTGGCCAGCGCCTACGATGTGTACGATATTCTGATGCGCTACTGGCAAGATGCTATGCAGGACGACTGCTATCTCATCTCTCGTGAGGGGTGGAAAGTGGAGCTTTCTGCGGAGGTGATGCTGACCGACAAAAAGTCGAAAGAGGTGAAGTTCGTAGCCAAGAAGAACCCCACTTATCGCGACTACACTTGCGACCTGTTGCCTGTTAATATCGTGGTGGCACGTTATTTCCAAGCAGAAGAGGATGCCGTGAAGCACGCCGAGGAACTTGTGGCACAAATCTCTGCCGAGGTGGAACAGTTGGAAGAGGAATATCCCGACACGCTCGACGACTCTGCCGCTGGTCTAAAGAAGACACTGAAAGAACTGCAACATTCTGACCCCGACAACGAAGATGTGGCAGTCATCAAGCAGTATTTCGTCAAGTGCGATGCATTGAAGGCTGCAAAGAAGCAAACCAAAGAAGCCATCGCAAAGCTCACCAAACTCGTGGTGGAGAAATATCCGTTGCTCACTGTCAACGAAATTAAGGACATGGTGATCAACGTGAAATGGCACACCGCTATTGTGGGTGGTGCCATTAATGAGGCATGGCGTGTAACCTACGGCATAGAGGAACAGATCACCGCCCTTGTCTCTCGCTACGAGCGTCGCCTGACCGACATAGAGCAGTCGGTTGGCGACCTTGAAAAACGTGTCAGTGCTCACCTTGCCAAAATGGGATTCTAAGCGTATGAAAGAGATAAGTGAAAACAAAATCACGAGCCAGTTGATAGAAAGTATCTCCCAACTGCTTGTGGCTGCACGCCAAAAGATTGTTGCTCAGGTCAACGACACCCTCGTGCAAACCTATTTCCAAATCGGCAGAATGATTGTGGAGGATGAGCAGAACCACAACGATCGGGCGGAATACGGAAAGCAAACCATCAAAAAACTGTCAAGGGCGTTGACTGAACGCTTCGGCAAGGGGTTTTCTCGTGTCAGTTTGCAGAATATGAGGCTTCTATTCTTGAAATATGAAAAAAGCCAATCGATGATTGGCAAATTGACTTGGACGCATTACTGCGAGTTGCTCTCCATTTCCGATGACAACAAACGCTCATTTTATGAAAAGGAATGTATCAATGCTCATTGGTCGGTGAGGGAACTGAAAAGGCAAATCAACAGTTCGCTCTTCGAGCGTTTGTTGCTTTCCAAGGGAAATGCCAACAAAGAGCAAGTGCTTGCACTGGCATTAAAAGGCAACGAAATTGCCAAACCCGAGGACATCATCCGCGACCCATACGTGTTTGAATTTTTGGGCATCGCTGAGAACAAGCCGCTTTTTGAAAGCGATTTGGAAAAAGCACTCGTCAGACAAATAGAAAAGTTCTTGCTTGAATTGGGTCGAGGTTTTATGTTTGTGGGCACGCAACAGCGCATCACGCTGGGCAACCATCATTATTATGTGGATATGGTGTTCTACTACAAAATACTTAAAGCCTACGTATTGATAGAACTCAAAACCAGCAAACTGATGCCCGAGGCGGTGGAACAACTGAATATGTATCTGAACTATTATGCCCAAGAGGTGAATGATGAATACGACAATCAACCTATCGGCATCATACTCTGCACCGACAAGGGCAGCATAGAAGCAGAATATGCTCTTGGGGGAATTTCAAATCAAATCTTCGCATCAAAATATGTGCTTTATATGCCCGACAAGGAGCAGCTGGTGGCGCAAGTGGAAAATGTGATTACACAATGGCACGAGACGGAAACGCAAAAGGTATGAAGGAAACTAAATTCAAAGACACTGAGCTGGGGAAGATTCCTGAGGAGTGGGAAGTTTGCAACCTTGGTTCTATCGGAGTCCCATTGATGTGTAAACGAATTATGAAATGGCAGACCAACGAAACAGCAGGTATTCCATTTTATAAGATTGGCACATTTGGCAAGCAAGCCGACGCATTCATAGCGCCTGATATATGGCGTTATATGATCACACACTTCAACTACCCTAGAAAAGGCGACATTCTTATATCTGCGGCTGGTACTATTGGTAGAATGGTTGTGTTTGATGGACAACCGTCCTATTTCCAAGACTCAAATATTGTTTGGATTGATAACGATGAGGAAAAGGTGCTAAACCCATATTTAGAGTATGCCTATACAAAAATAACATGGAGCACTGATGCAAGCACCATATCAAGACTATACAATAACAATCTAAAATCCGCCCTCATTTTGTTTCCTCACGACAAAGCCGAGCAGCAGCGTATAGCGTCGGCATTATCTGATGCGGATGCGTTGGTTGCCGAGTTGGATGCGCTGATAGAGAAGAAACTAGCTATTATGGCTGGCACTATGCAGGAACTCCTCACAGGAAAACGCAGACTACAAGGATTTTCTGAATCGTGGGTGGAAAGAACGTTAGAGGAAATTTGCTTGCGCCATGATAACTTGCGCATTCCAGTTAAAGCATCTGACAGAAAAGCAGGCTACACCCCTTATTATGGAGCAAATGGAATACAAGATTACGTAGAAGGATATACTCATGATGGAGAAAGCATCCTTATTGCAGAAGATGGAGCAAACGATTTAGATAACTACCCTGTTAATTTTGCTGTTGGTAAAATATGGGTAAATAATCATGCCCATGTTGTTAAGGCAAAGGAGGAATTTATATATTCCTATTTTTTGTATTTAGCACTTAAACAGTGCAATTTTAATGATGTTATCGTTGGATCAAGTAGAGCAAAACTCAATGCTTCATCTTTAATGCAGATAAATGTAAAATATCCTTCCTCCCTCGCCGAGCAACGCGCCATTGCCTCCATCCTCTCCGACATGGATGCGGAGATAGCTGAACTGGAAGCAAAGCGAGATAAGTATAAAGAAGTGCGTCAGGGCATGATGCAACAGTTACTAACTGGTAAAATTAGATTGATATGAACGCAATACCCTTAGTCGACAGCGAGCGGACAACACAAAACCGCATCGTGAATCTGCTGCACAAACATTGCGGCTACCAGTATATCGGTTATTTGCAGGACGCAGACAACAGTCCGCTGCGCACCGAAGAGTTTCAAAAGTTCCTCCGTGCGCAATATCCCGACATTCAATCTTCGGAGTTGGAAAAAGTAACGGCACAGATTGAGACTCAAATTCGCAATGTGCACGATGCCAACACGCTCTATGAAGCCAACGAGAAGATTTACCAGCTCCTGCGCTATGGCGTTAACATCCACCGAGAGGACGGCAAGTCGGCCACCTTCCAAATCATAGACTGGAAGACCACGGCAAATAACATCTTCTCGCTTGCCGAGGAAGTTACCGTGCGCCGCAACGTGAAGGAATACCGCACACGCCGCCCCGATGTGGTGGTATATGTCAATGGTCTTGCCCTCGCCGTGATCGAGCTAAAGAAATCCACTGTCAGCGTGAAGGACGGTGTGCGTCAGCAGATACGCAACAACAAGAACGACAACGAGATTTGCCACTTCTTCGCCACTGCGCAGTTCCTGCTTGCTGGCAACGACAGCGAGGGAGTTTATTATGGCACTATCCTCACGCCCGAGAAGTTCTATCTGCGTTGGAAAGAGCCCACAGGTCAGAGCTATCCCAACAACAATGCCGAGCCAGACCCATATCCAGAGAAATACACACGGCAGGACTTTCCCAACGAACTCGACCGTTCACTTTTGCAGTTGCTCGACCCCGACCGGCTGCTCACCCTTATTTACGATTGCGTGATATTCGACGGCGGCATCAAGAAAGTGTGCCGCCCCAACCAGTTCTTCGCTTTTGAGGCAGCTAAGCCACGCATCCGCCACAAATAGAACGGCATCATCTGGCACTCGCAGGGAGCAGGCAAGAGCCTGATGATGGTGTGGCTCGCCCAATGGATTATCGAGAATATGCCCAACAATCCGCGTGTGGTCATCATTACCGACCGCGACGAGCTCGACCAGCAGATACACAATGGTTTCCAAGATGCAGGCATCAAAGCAGTGCGCGCAACAAGCGGACAGCACCTGCTGCGCATGTTGTCCTACACCCAATCGGAAAATGAACTGAAGGTGTGTCCCGATCCAAATGTGATTTGCACGCTCATTCACAAATTCGGCATCGCAGGGCAAGAGGAAACCGCTTTCTCGCCCGAAGAGAAGAAACTGCGAGGCAAACGCTCGCCAGAGCAATATATGGAAGACCTTGCCAAAAAGTTGCCGCCTGGCTTTAAGACCGAGGGCAACATGTATGTGTTTGTGGACGAGTGCCACCGCACGCAAGGAGGCATCCTCAACCGCGCCATGAAGAGAATCATGGGCGACGATGTGATGCTTATCGGTTTCACTGGCACGCCATTGCTCCGGGCTCAGAAGCAGAAACTCACCTCGCGCGAAAACTTCGGCAACTATATCCACACCTACAAGTTCAACGAAGCCGTTGCCGACAAAGTGGTGCTCGACCTGCGTTATGAATCCCGTGATGTGGAACAGACGCTCGATGATAAAGAAGCACTGGATGCGCTTTTCAACCACATATCAGCACCACTCAGTCCCAAGGCAAAGGACGAGCTTCAAAAGCGTTGGGCTGTGATGAGTCAGCTTTTTTCGAGCCGTGACCGCATAGAGAAGATTGTTGCCGACATTGTGAAGGATATGACGCTCATTCCTTGTTTGCGCGACGGATGGGGCAATGCCATGCTCGTGTGCGACAGCATCTATCAGGCTTTCCGCTATTGGGAAGCCTTCCAGCACACGCCCCTGCGCGGACATTGTGCCGTGGTGTCGAGCTTCGACGGCAAGGATGTGGGGCCCGACGAATCGTCTTCAGGCGAAACCGAGAGCGAGGCTGAATATAAGGCAGCCAAGGCGAAAGTGATGTTTGGCGACAAGACCGCCGAGGAGAAGTTCAAGGAAGTCAATGAGGCGAACGATGTACTTTCCGACCCGGAAAAACGCAAGCGATCTGAGTTCATCAATCACCCAGGCTCGATGAAATTGCTGATTGTGGTGAACAAACTGCTCACTGGTTTCGACGCGCCTTCGGCAACCTATCTCTACCTTGACAAGAAAATGGAGGGACAAGACTTGTTTCAAGCCATTTGTCGCGTGAATCGCCCCAACGACGAGCAGGAGAGCAAGGAGTTTGGTTATATCGTTGACTTCAAGGAATTATTCAAGAACATTGAGAATGCCGTTCAAGACTACACCGACGGTGCGTTCAAGGACTTCGACAAGGAAGAGGTGGAGGGATTGCTCACCGACCGCTTTGAGAATGCCAAGCGAGACCTTGATGCTGCGCTCGAACGTGTGGAACGGCTCTGCGAGCCAGTAGCTCCACCACGCACCACTGGCGAGTTCTTCGACTATTTCGTATTTCCACGTGCTACCACTGCCCCCGATGCAGAGGAAGCCGCCACCATTCAGTCAGCATCCAAGCGCGACCAGTTCTATGCTGCAGTCCGCACGCTTGTCACCCGCTATTCTGCCATTGCCCTTGACATGGAAAAGGCTGGCTACACCGAAGAAGAGGCAAAGCAGATATTCAGCAAGGTCAAGAACTTTAGCAATATCCGCGATGCCATCATGCGCCGTGCCGGTGACCTTATCGACATGAAGCGGTACGACCAGCAGATGCGTCAGATTCTCGATACATACGTGGAGGCAAAGCATTCCAAGGTGCTCATGTCACTTGACGACCTTTCTTTCCTCGACCTTGTACTGGATGGCAATTCAGACGAGGCAGAGGACGAGGCAGAGAAAGCCTTGGGTGGCAAGGACGGTGTGGCATCGACCATCACCGCCAATGTGCGCCGTGTTATCAACCGCAAGAAGGACAGTAATCCCGAGGAGTATCGCAAGTTCTCGGAGCGCATCAACCGTCTGCTGGAAGAGTATCGTCAGGGTGTGCTGGAATACAAGGACTACCTGACAGCTGTGGCTGAGCTGGCGCGTGAGTTGCGCAACCGCACAACAGACCCACGCCTTGACAGCCCTGCGAAACAGGCTTTCTTCGACAACCTCAATAATGATGTTGAGTTTGCACTTGAAGTATATGCACTTGTAAAAACGGAAGCGAAAATCGGTTTCAAGACCAATCTGAAGAAACAGGGTAAACTACGCCGTGCTCTCGAAACTCTTGCCGCAGAACATGAGTTCAATGTTGACACCATATTTAATATCATCATGAATCAACCTGAGTTCGCATGATTTCGCTACTGACAATATCCGAAATTGAGATAGAGGTGGAACGCAAGAAAATCAAGAACATGCACCTTGCGGTCTATCCACCTGATGCACGTGTGCACCTCTCGATGCCCGACTACCTGACCGATGATGATGCCAAGGCATTCATCATACAGAAATGGGAATGGGTGCGCAAGCAGCGTGAGGAAGTCTTGGCTCAACCTCGCCAGACAGAGCGACAATATGTGTCAGGAGAAAGCCATTTCCTCTTCGGCAAACGCTATGAGTTGCTGGTAGAAGAACTGCCGCATTACTCTAATGTCATTCAGATGAAAGGCAAAAAGATATATATGCTTGTGAAGCCTGATACGACAACAGAGCAGCGGGCAACTATTATGCGTGAGTGGTATCGTGCTCAACTAAAGAACCAACTCGCCACAACTATAAAACGATGGGCAGAGAAGCTTGGCGAAACCAACTACGATTGGCAGGTGAAGCAGATGAAAACCGAATGGGGCAGTTGTGTAAAATCGAAGCGTATGCTGATTTTTAATCTCGAACTGGCACGCGTTCCTATTGAGTACTTGGAGTTTGTTGTTGTTCACGAATTTTGCCACTTTGTGATTGACAACCATAACAAACTCTTCGAGGCTTTAATGACGAAACGCTTACCCAACTGGCGAACACTTCGAAAGCAACTCAATGATTTTATTGCATTGCCATACAAAGAATAATTTTGAACACCTACTTATTTACCATACTGTAATATGGAAATGGTGAAAAAATTGCGGATTTTTCTCTTTCACCATTACTAAAGACTGTGTGACGACCAAATAAATAAACCATCCCTCCCTACCCTCTTCACAACCCCTTCCCCTCTGCTTCCACTCCATTCCCTATACTTGTCAGCGAACGCGGGACGAGGCACGATCGAACGCCGCTCTGCGTTCAGTCGTGTCCCGTCCCGCGTTCGATCGTGCCTCCTCCCGCGTTCGACAAAAAGAATAGGGACCGTGGCAACAAGGCAACGATGTCTGCCTTCAAAGCCCAACGGCACGAGAAAAGAGCAAGGCCTGTCCAGTTTTTTTGCATCTGCAAAACCCACCACACAGAATAGCGTGGAACATTTCTATATCAGACATTTCGCTCTCAAAATCTTGTCCAGTTCTTCTATTTATTCTATCTTTGCAACTCCTCAAAACCTCGACGCATCCGGCAACTCCAAAAACAACATACCCTTTCTTTGAAGGCATGCCATGCGTCATTGTCTTTCCTGCCAACGGCAAAATAGCGAAGTTATTTTTTCAGTATTACTTAGTAACGAACACCAAAATACTTCAAACATTACATATATGAAGCAATTCCATCAACGCCTGTGCGGCCTCTGCTTTGCTGCTGCCATCGCGGCCACCGCATGCTCACAACGCGTTTCTTTCAAAACCAATGCACTTTATTGGGGAACGCTTTCCCCCAATGCCGGCGTAGAGTTCCGTCTCTCACGCCATTTCACCCTCAATCTTGAAGGTGCCGTCAATCCCTTCACCATCGGCGATTACAAGCTCCATTCTGCTGCCTTCATGCCAGAAGCCCGCTACTGGTTTTCAGCCCGTCCGCAGGCTGGACATTTCGTGGGACTCATGGGCTTCGGCGGCATCTACAGTATGGCTTGGAACCACATCAACCACATGGGCGATGCCCTCGGCGGAGGTGTGACCTATGGCTATAGTTTTGTGCTCTCACGCCGTTGGAGCCTTGAAACCACCGTCGGACTGGGCATGCTCCACGTGCGTGAAAAGAAATTTGCCGAAGGCACGGCAGAACCCAAAGAGATTAACCACACCAAAACCATTCCCGCGCCGCTGAAAGCCGGAATAACCTTCACTTACATCCTGAAATGACATTCAAAGAATTACATAGCCAACTCAGAGCCGCCACGCTCCCGCGCCTCATCGCGGCTCTCCTGATGATTCTCTTCGCGGCTGGCACACAGACGGTTTTGGCCGACGACGTGATCCGCGTGACGGGTAAAGTCATCTCAAAAGAAAAGCGCAAACCGCTCATGGGGGTCAACGTGCAAGACGAGAAATCGGGACGCCTCTTGGCCACCACGGATGAAGACGGACGCTTCGCCACCAACGTTTTCGGCAACAGCACGCTGCGCTTCAGCATGGTGGGCGCCAAAGCCCGCACCATCCGCGTGAAAAACCTCACCTACATTGAGGTGGAGATGGACGAACACGACATTGAATTGGGCGAGGCCACCGTGGTGGTGAAACGCATCGTCAACAAAATCATGCCGGAGCCCACACAGATTGAAATCAGAGGCAATTATGCCATCATCAAAACACGTGTGCGTGTACCGCGCGAAATGTTTTCAAGCGACACGCGACTCGTTGTGCAACCCATCTTCCACAACGCTTCGAAAAAGACCATGCAGGCCATGCGCCCAATGGTGTATGACGCACAAACCTACAACCGCACTCAGCAGCGCATGTATGACTTCGACCTGAAACAAGGCGACCCGCTGGCAAAATACATCACCATCAAGGCCGACTCCTTGCGCGAAAAGGGACGCAAGAACGACATCATCGGTTACAGCGACTCTATCTACATTGACGACGCACGCGACGACTATTCCTGCGACGTGTTTTCTGCCATTGAAAACTACAACCGCATCATCTATCGCGACACGACGATCATCGCCCGCGGAACGGTCAATCCACTGCGCTTTCTCGACTATGCTTTCCAAGGCACCATCGTGACCGATTCGGCCTACTATCCGAAAGCCGAAATGCAGTTGCGCGACAGCAAGGGAGAAATCAAACTGCAATTTCCCATCGGTTCGGCCAAACTCGACTTGAGCAACCCACGCAACGCCGATGAACTCTCGCAGCTCAACGAACAGCTTCAGGCCATCGCCCACAGCAAAGACGCATCGCTCCGCGCTTTCAGCATCATGGGTACGGCCTCGCCCGACGGAACGTATGCCGGCAACCTAAAACTGGCTGAGAAGCGTATGCAATCGGCCCTCAACTACATCGTCGGACAGCTCGACAGCGAAACGCGCCGCAGCATGAGCGTAAGTTCGAAAGCCAAGGTGGCGAAGTGGGACGACGTGGTGGCGCTACTGCGCCGCGACAGCCTCAACAAGGAGGCCGATGCCATCCAAGACATCCTCAACCGCTATAAAACGCCCGACGTGCAGGGACGCCACATCCGCCGCCTGCCGTTCTTCCGCAACACGCTGGAGGCGAAATATCTGCCGCAGTTGCGCCGCGTGGAATATGCGCTCAACTATTCCATTTTCCGCGTTCTCACGCTCAGCGAAATCCAGCAGCTCTATGAGAAAGACTATAAGCAACTGTCGCGCTACGAGTTTTTCCGTCTCTACCGCGCTGAAGCTGATGAGGCGAAACGCGAAAAAATCATCCGCCAGGCATTGGAAATCTATCCGAGCTTCGGCATCGCTGCCAGCGACTTGCAGGCCATCTTGATTAAAAACGGAAAGGCCGACCGCGACTTGCTTAAACCCTATGCAGGCAAGAAGGCACCGGCCACGCTCAACGCCAACCACATGATTGCGCTGCTCAATTCCGGACAATATTCACAGGCCGACAGCATCTCGGATTTCCTGCCCGACACGCCCGATACCCACATGCTCAAGATTGTCACCTCCACGCTCAACGGCGACTACAATCAGGACAACTTCAATGCCATCGCTGCCACTGGCTTGCGCAACGAAGTGGTGATGCTTCTCGCCATGAAGCGCAACGAGGAGGCCTTGAAACGCTCGAAGGAACTGCCTGAAGAGGAGGCGTTCACGCATTATCTCAGAGCCGTTTGTCTCAACCGCGCCGAAAAACCAGTTGAGGCTTACACGGAACTCAAGCAGGCGTTTTCAATGGATCCGGAACTGGAACGCACCGCCTATACCGACGGTGACGTCAACGACTTGATTCTCGACAAAAAATAGGCGTTTGTAATGGTATAGAAAACCACAAATAATCTGTGGAAGAATATGCAACAACCATTACCTCTAAAAATTTGATCAATGAATAACAAGAAAAATACCTGCCGCCTGCAATTCAGCAGCGGCATCCTATATAAGAAAGGCGTTGGCGTTTGTCTCTTTGCGCTGGCCATACCCCTCTCGGCACAGGTGCCGGGAAGTGCGCTCGACCACATGCTGCAACGCCCAAAAGTGGCCAAACACTTTGAAAACAAAACCTTCGGCGACCACCTCTTCGTGGAAGGCGGCATCGGCGCAAACAGCATCGTGACGCGCTCATCGTCGCATTTCAGCACAGCCGGACTGACAGCGCAGTTGGGCATCGGCGACTGGGTGACTCCGCTCCACGGATGGCGCCTCGGCTTTCAGGGCGGCAAATTCTCTGGAGAGCAAAACAGCGCCAACATCATGGGAGCTTCACTCGACTATCTGCTCAACATCACAGCGCTCTCGGTGTCGACGATGCGCGACTCGACATACAGCAATTCTCGCATGTTTGAACTCATCGGTAAGGCGGGAGTGGACTATGTCTACACAACGAACAACGGCGTGCACAAGAATGCGCTCGGAGCGCATCTTGGTCTGCGCGGACAGGTGAACCTCTCACGCTTTGGCTATTTCTATCTCGAACCAATGGTGGGGCTCTATTCCGACAAAATCACGCAGGAGAGCAATTGGCGCGGCTATCGCTTCGCAGCCTCCGTGGCTGCCGGACTGGGCTATCGTCTGCAGGAACATACGGCCAATGGTGTGTTTGAAGATGACGGACACTTCCTCAACCACACCTTCGTGAGTCTCACAGGCGGACTTTCGTCACTGCTTCAGAGCAGCGGTTCGCAAACGAAATATGCTGGCGCACGTGTCGGTGGCTACATCGGCAAATGGTTCTCCCCCTATTCGGGAGTGCGCCTCGGTGCTTTGGCTTCCACCTACAAGCAGGAAGGCCATCAACACGTGAAGGCGCTCAACGCTTCGGTGGGCTATCTTTGGAACATGCACAACACGTTTGGCGGCTACGATCCCAACCGCACTTTCTGGGTCAACGCTGTGGCCGACGCATCGATCAATGCCAGCGCAAGCGGCGACGGACGCAAGTTGAGTCCGGGATTCGGCGCAGGGCTTCAGGCTAATTTCCATTTGGCACATGGCGTTGACTTCTTCGTTGAGCCACGCGTGGATGCCTATAAGAAAGGCTATGCCGCCTACGGCCCTGTCATGAAGAAACTCAATGCAACGGGCAGCATCATGGCGGGCCTCACCTTCATGCAAGGCGGCGACACCCGCACGCAGTTGGCCCGCAACGACGACTTCAAACAGGAAACGGCCTACGACCATCTCTTCTTGGAGGCTGGCATCGGCGGGGCGCTGCCTGGCACTTCTTCGGCTGCTGGCCACCCCTTCACTTATGTCCGTCCCGCGGCCTTCATGGGTGTCGGCAAATGGTTTAACGCCACCTCGGGTGTGCGTCTTTGGGGACAGGCAGCACAGATTGAAGGACGGGAAGACGACCGCGTGAAAACGGTGTCCGTCGGTGCTGACTATCTCTGGAACATCAACAACGCCTTCCACGGATATGACCCCGACCGCCGCTTCGAGCTCATCGGCTCCTTGGGCGCCAATCTGGCCATGCACGGCGGAGAGGACAAGGTTTATCCAGGACTCCAAGCTGGCTTGAAGGGACTTTGGCATATCAACCGCATGTGGGGACTCTTCATCGAACCGCAAGCACAAATCCACGCCAAGGACTATCTGGAACAATTCACTACGCCGGGCCTGCGCCGCGACGTGACAGGAACGCTCATGGCTGGTCTGCAGGTGTATCTGCACGGTTACCAGCCAACAGAAAACCGCGAGCGCTTTAACGAGACTGAGCTCAAGAGTTTCTTCTCGATAGCTGGCGGCACCTACACCAACGGCAACGGCCTCCGCAGCAAAGAGAATTATGGTTTGGCTGGACGCCTGAGCTACGGACACTGGTACAGCCCTGTCTCGGCTTGGCGACTTTCGCTCACGGGACAGGCCAACCCGCATGCCGACAAGCACTTCGCTGCGCTCTTGGCTGGCGGCGACTACATCGCTGACCTCACCACCCTCACCTATGGCTACAACGAAGACCGCATCGTCAGCGTACGTGCGCTGGCGGGTATGAACTTCGGCATCGACTATCTGAGGGGCAAGACGCATTTCGACTGCGACATTCACGGCGGCGGCCAACTGGCTGTGCGCACGGGCCGTCAGGTGGAACTTTTCGCCGAACCGCAAGTGGCCTATCGTCTCGACAAGCGATTCGACTCACGCATGAAGCGCATCGTGCCGCAACTCCTGTTGGGATTGAACTACCGCCTGAAACCAGTGTCCGACAAGATGTCTGTGGAAGGAACGGACAAGAAACGGTTTGCCAGCGTTTCTTTCGGAACGGGCCTCTATTCTGGAACGGTGACGAACATGTCGCCTGTACGCCGCAAATTCTCTCTCGATTTCGACCTCAGCTACGGACAATGGAAAACGGCTGCCCACGGATGGCAGGTGGGCCTCTCTGATGCCACTATTCAGAAGCACGGCAAGGGCAATATGCACATCACGACGCTGCACGCCGACTATTTGCGCAACCTGCTCTCGGCCTCTTCCACTTCGCCTTTCCGCCTGACGGGCATCGCTGGCGTCACCGCCAACATCGGCTCCCGCGAGGGCTACCGTCCTGCCTACGCGCTCGGTCTTGAACTCGGTGTGCAAGCTGGCGTTGCTGTCAACGATCAGATTGAAATCTTCGCCGAACCGGTCGGCACGCTGATGCAGAAAACCATCCAGCGCCACAACGACCACCCAGCTGAAGCTCAAGCCCGCTTCATGCTTGGCACGAAAGTCAACTTCTGACAAAAGCCACGTCATCATTTCGCCGACGGCCGTATATGACAACAAAAAACTCCCGCCCATCTGCTTCCAGGCAGACGAGCGGAAGTTTTTTTATTCTCGAGAAAAGACGAGCATAGAGGCTACACTCTGGATTTGCTTTCCCCTCAATACTTCATATAATCGGGCAACGGCTCTTGCGTCGATGCTTCATAACGTTCTCCAAACAGGCGTTTGAGCAAAGGCAAAAGTGCATGACGGATGGAAAGCTCGTTGAGCTGGTGTTCGCCGTCGAAACGCTCGGCATGCGCATAATATTTCGTGAATGTATTATAGGCGTTTATCGGATTGACCGTCGTGTCGCCCGTTCCAAACAGGCCGTAACATAGTTCGCGTTCCTCGGGGGTGATGTCGTCAAACTGATGGCGCTCCATTTCGTTGAAATGGCGGATGATGTCGGCCGTGATGCGAAACTCCTTCTGACTGTCCTTGCGTCCGTTGAGAAACTTGAATGTCCCAGTGTGCAACACTTTGCTCATCGTTGACATACGGAAAGCGGGGTTCACACAGATGCGCAGAAACCCACGCATCTGCTGGGCATACATGCCACCCATACTCGTTCCGACAACGACATCTGGATGGTGTTCCTCACAAAAAGCCTTGAGATAAGGCAGCGCCTCTGCTGGGTCAACGGGAATGTCGGGGGCGAGAATTTCCGAAGAAGGGAAAATCTTGCGCAGTAGTTCTGCAGTGCCTGTCGCGCCTGAAGAAGCGAAACCGTGGAAATAAACCATGTTGAATGGCTCCGCCGTGCGGGGCATATTGTCTTTGTAGTTTGCCATAAGCGTCTTGTTATGTAGGTGTTCGATAATTAGCTTATAAGTAGAAAATCCCCAAAGATTCATGCTGCAAAGTTACTACAAAAAAGTGAAATGCGGAAAGATATAGTGATAGAATTGAG
>ERZ791805.558-NODE-558-length-16376-cov-3.336009_pt1 | contig 16376 bp, 17 predicted proteins | sample MGYA00510306_ERZ791805 | MGnify/ENA primary metagenome ERZ791805 (study PRJEB30046, sample SAMN00791990) | human gut metagenome | study: EMG produced TPA metagenomics assembly of the A metagenome-wide association study of gut microbiota in type 2... | reverse complement strand
GAGGTGTGGCGTCGTGAGGACGCTGCACCTTTTGTCTTTTTACCCCTTTCCGGAGCCGGGTATCTTTGAGAAAAACAAAGAATTATGCTCAATGTTGCACATAACATACCCGACTTTGTCCTATCTTCTGATTTGGAGGATTTCACATTCAGTGCAGACCAGGATGTTAGATTCTCACTTTCACAAGACAGCACTTTAATTTTCGAAGAGACTTATACACCGGATGCAAATAACGAAATACGTATCCTCGACTTATTTTCCATCATAGAGCCATACCTCCTCGAGACGCCGATGACTAGGTTTAGCTATCAATTAATTGTCCCTGGAGAAACCTTATACAAAGGTTTTATCGTGCTGTTATGCCGTCCTATCATCCCCTGCAGTGGAGTAGATTTCGTGACCAACTATTTCCTGACGACCTTGGCTGGGCGTGACAAAATCACCTCCTTTGGTCGCACGGAAACCCTTTACCTTACTACCGGAAGTTTGTCTTCAGGCGGCACGACTATTCCCGTGACGGCAGAATGTGTCTTCGTCAACGACCAGAACCAGCTTCTCAAATCCACGCGTTCACTGGGCAATGTGGCCGACTACGGTATCCGCTCCATAGACGTATCCCCTTCCCGATTTACCCATTCCGGCTACCGGCTGTTGCGGTACACCATCCTGGCCGGCGCCCGGAAGCAGACCTTCCGCGTAGACCAGGACGAACCGGAATCCGTCGGCCTGAAGTTCCGGAACTCGTTCGGATGTGTCGAGACATTCTACTTTGTGGGCGGAGATACGGTAGAGCCGGAACTGACCCGGAGTGCAGCTTACTTCGCCGGGCAATACAAAAACTATTACGTAGACGAGCAGCGCAAGCACACACTCAATACAGGTTACATCCCCGAAGGCATGTTCAACCTGGCCGACGATGTGGCAAGGGCTACCGAAGTCTGGCTGATGGATGAATCCGGAGACATTCCGATAACCATCACCGAAAGCAATACCAGCCGGAGCGATGAAGACGACGGACTGTTTGCTTTCACTGTTTCCTACATCTTCGCATCCCGATACCAGCAGCGGCTCCGTCTGCTTCCGGACATTTTCGACGACTCATTCGATGACACATACAATTAAAGCCTATGAACGTAATACATATCAAAGACGCATTAAGGCTGCTCGAGTCCGGGCAGCCCTGCAACCTGAAGCTCTGGAAACTCAGCACAGGTGACATTCTGGAATACAAAGGCGCGGTATGCGTCGGCTCACACTGGCGACAAGGACTCCATCGGGTTCGCCTCCCGGCATCCGGTTTAATTCGTTCCTTCCGCGACATATCCCTTTTCGAAATTAACAACATGACAATTTACCTTTAATATGGACAAGACAATCCTGCAATACGACGGCGACTTCATGCCTGGTGAGATATTCGACATCGAGGTTTCCAACGTGGCCACCGAAATGGCTTCCGTAGAAGACAGCAGCCTGGTATTCGATGAAGATGCAAATGTGAAGACTACGCCTGTTCCCGGACGGAAAGGCATGGCGTATGTCAATTTCGGTGAAGACAACCAGCTTCCGTTTAATATCATCAAGATGATAGGCATCGACGAAGTGATGAGTCAGAACAAGCTGTTCAACGTCATCACCTGTTACGGTGCCGGACTGAAGTACATGGACGTAGACACCAGACAGCCGACAACCCATCCCGAAATCAAACGCTGGCTGATTCACAACAGCCTGCCGCTGTTCCAGCTCGAGCAGGCCACAGACATGAAGTATTTCTTTTTCTGTGTGTCGGTCATCATTCTTTCCAAGGACGGCAAAAGAATCAACCGGCTCATTCACAAAGAGGCCTGCTACTGCCGTTTCCAACAGGCCAGAAGGGGCAAAATCAATCACGTGATTTATGCCAATTTCCGCGAAAACGCTTCACTTCGTCCGGAAGACTACGAAGTCATCCGTCTGCTGGATCCACGCGACCCGCTGGGTGACCTGATGGTGCTCATGGGGCGTGAACCTGGGCGCGATGGCGAAACAAGAATACGTACTGAAGACCGTAAATTCGCTATCCTTGTGCGCTTCCCCACACCCGGATTCCAGTATTACCCCATCCCCTACTACACCAGCATTTTCCGGGGCGACTGGTACGACATCAAGCGACTGATTGGGAAAGGCAAGAAAGCGAAGCTCCGTAACCATGCCAGCGTAAAGTACCAGGTCGAAGTACACAAGGACTACTGGAGTAACATTTGTGCGGAAGAGCACATTACCGACCCGCTGAAGAAGATGGAGCGTATCAAAAAGGAGAAGGAAAACATCAAGAACTTTGTTTCCGGAATCGAAAACAGCGGCAAGGTTTGGATAACCGGATACTACATCGACCCGAATGGCCGTGAGGTCCGGATGGTACGCATCAATGTGGTAGAGACCAGCAAAGAAGGCGGCGACTGGAGCGAAGACATTCAGGAAGCCAGCAATATCACCTGCTACGGCGACAACATCCATCCCAACCTGGTAGGTGCCACACCTGGCAAGGGACAGAGTAACAACTCCGGTTCAGACAAGCGCGAGCTGTTCACGCTCAAGCAGGCACTGGAGATTCCTTTCCACGACCTGATGAACATCCCGCATAACATCGTCATCGAGTACAACGGCTGGAGTGAGAAGGTGTATCCGGATGTGCCAATGGTGCTGCTCACCACCCTTGACCAGAACACCGACGCCAAACAAAAGACAGCTTCAGATTTTGAAAACAAATCCTAAAACGAATCAATATGGCTACCACATTTTCACAAGAGATTTTCGAGAAGATTTGTTCCTCTGCCACCAATTCCACGGCAGAGGTGTATGATATGATTGCTCCTCACCTGGACGACACGCTTCAAAGCATCAACTGCGTGCTGCTGGGTGACATGGCAGATAAATTAGATACTGTTCCCGGACTCGAGCAGGCGGTCACAAAGCTGGTTTGTCTGCGTACCTACCAGGAGCAGATACCACAACTCGACCTGGTACTGACCCCCACCGGCTTCGGTGTGGTGTCTAACCAGAATCTGGCCCCAGCTTCGGCCGACAGAGTGAAGAACCTGCTGCAGCAAGTCACCAACGCAGCCGAAGATACCTACGACCGATGTCTGGAGCTGCTGGTCGGTACCAGCTGGGCAGATACGGCACAGGCCCGTATCAACATCCCGAACCTGATGTATACAGCCAAACAACTGAAAATGTACGTTGATTTTCCTTCAGCAGACGTACACCGTTCCAAGCTGCTCGAGTTCCGGACAAAGATATACCAGGCAGAAGAAAAGATTCGACAGCACGTGTCGGCCGAGTTCTTCGACCACATCCTCGAACAGGCCCGGCACAATGCATTCACCAAAGAAGAGTCTGCTATGGCCGACTACATGTGCAAGTTCATCGGCTTCTGCATCGCAAAGAACTGGTCGGCAGCAAAGAGCATGCTGGAACGCATCGAGAACTACGCAGAATCCAAAGTAGAGGTATTCACCAGCTACAAGGACTCCGAAGCCTACAAAGTCAAACATTTCCAGACTTATCAGAATGAAAAAGATGATTCCACATACTTTTGGGGGTAGAATCCTCGACTTCCGGTTCCCCACTTCCTGGCAGCAGCTCAACCAGGAACAGCTTCGGTATGTGTTCCTGGTCATCACCCTGTTTTCTCCGGTCAAGGCTAAGACTTACGTCTTCATGCGCTTCACCGGAATCCGTGTCCGGAAGCGAGTGAAAGGAGGATGGCTCTGCACGTTCCGCCTGAACTGGCACAAAAAACTGAGGTTCATCCTTCAGGACTGGCAGGTGCGCAGCTTCCTCCGGCAGATTGATTTCATCTCCGAACCCAACGCTTATCCCGTCCGGCTGGACAGGATAGGCGGTCGGTATGCCATCGATGCACTGCTACACGGCCTGAGTTTCGAAGATTACCTTTGTTGTGAAAACCACTACCAGGGCTACCTGTATTCGCAGGACGTATCCCAGCTCAAAGCCCTGTATGGTTTCCTTTACAAGAAGAAGCCGGGTGTTAGAGATTCACTGAAAGCCGCCTTTTCCCGCATCAAGGAATACGAACTGGTTTCCGTATTCCTCTGGTGGGGCAGCATCAAACTGTACTTCTCCTCCCTTTTTCCCCATTTCTTTCAGCCGTTCCAGCAGAGGACCGACGCTGATCAACCGGAACTGCCCGACCTGATGGGCGCGATGAACGCCCAGATCCGGGCACTGACCGGCGGCGACGTGACGAAAGAAAAAGAAGTCCTGCAGATGGACTGCTGGCGGGCTCTGACCGAGCTGGACGCCAAAGCACACGATATTCAAATTCTAAAATCAAAACAAAATGGACACAAGTAAATTCTTTGACGGCCACGCCTACTTTAAAGAGCTGACCGAAAAGAACAAGCTGGCCAAAGCCAACTCATTCTTTCCATGTTCCTGCAGCGGTATCAATTCGCTCCAGGATGTACTCGACAATTTCCGGAAACAATCCGCTTTCGTCTGCGTCGACGATACCAACGACGCAGCCACCGAACAAATCGGGGGAGGCTGGTTCAAGAAGCGCACCTTCACGGTATTCCTCCTGATTCGTTACCGCTACGACGACATGACCGAGCGTGCGGCAAAGCTGGACATATGCCGGCAGATATTCAGACAGTTCCACTCCCGAATGATTCGTGACAAATACATCTACGAAGACCTGGATTTATCCTTCCTGAATGTATCCCGCATCTACACCCGTGAACTGGGTGAATACTTTATTTCCGGATGCACCGGCTTGTATTTTATGGTCGAGCTGACCGAACCCACAGATTTATGTTATAAGGAGGACGAGTGGAATGGCTAGAGGATGGCATGGAATGAATACAGGGTGGCACAGCCTTGATTCAGAGAAGAAACGGCAAATGGCAGAAAATGCGACTCCTGAAGACCGTTTAAAATACATGAACGCCTGGTCGGAGATGATGGTAAACATTTGGCGTGAGAAGATAGAACGATTGCACGTAATAGACACCTATACTTTACATCGGCAAATCACTGAAAACGTAGCTGGATCAACCGACTTCGCAACCATACAGCACAAATTCATGGAGTACGGCATATACCAAGATTGTGGTACCGGAGTCGGATATAAAAAAGGTAATCAAGGTTATCTTGATGTGTTGAATTACAGCTATCGCGTCGAAAACAGACTGGATGTCCCACGTAAAAGAGGACCAGGTTGGGGAGGCGGATATACTTCAGGTGAAACAAGGTATCCTCGAGAATGGTTCTCACGTCCATATTATGCCTCAGTTATGGTATTAAAAGAACAGATGGCCTTCATGTATTCAGAAGAATTCTGTGGATTAATCGTTGACGCCATCCAATACAACGAAAGAGTAAGAGGCACATCGTTGAGAAACCGTCTTTGGGGTTCACATTGGAAAAACAAGAACAGGTATTCTTATTAATGTCTTTTTGTAGAATAACTCGGTAAGTTTACTTCGTAAAAAACTCAGAATTATGGCAACAAAAACATTCGAAGAATTAAAGCAACTGGCCATCCAGATCCGCGACGAAAAAACAAACAAACAGAACACAGCCACCCGTGTAGGCACGGCAATGCTGGAACACATAAACAAGCTCGAGCAGGATTACTATGACAAAGAAGGAACCAACACAGAGTTACAGAAACGAGATAACAAACTTACTGAGCTAAGCGCTGAAAAACTGCGCAAGATACCTATATTGGATAAAAACACATGCTCAAAAGGTAATAGGTATATTGATATAGAGAACCTTATTCTTGATTTAGAAATTATTACAGATAGCGATAAGCTATTCGCACCGGTAGCATTTAATTTTGAAAGCGGAACTTATTTCTACATAGACTTTTATGAGGTTGACGAGCATGGGAATTACCTAAAAACATTTAACAAATTTAGAATAAATTTCAACACAGCAGAAAGAAATTTACTTTATATACTAGATAAACAAGTGCAATCAGATAATCTTGATTATACTGCAAAAGTTAGCATAGCAATTGATTCTAGCGTTTTAAATTCAAAATTTGATGCCTACTCACCTTCTTTATTGTCTGAGGATTGTAAAAAAGAACATTATGGAATAATTAATATTATAAGAAAGTTATCCAGTATTAATGTTAATATATCAGATATTTATTCAATACTTTCAGAATATGGTAACGAAAAACAAAGCAGAATTTCATTATTTGATATGGAAAAATGCTTCTCGAATCCATACATAAGAAAGATAAATAATTTTTTATTGGACTTAGAAATTATATGGGATAAAGAGCCAACTGAATCTTATGCTTTAGTTTCTATTGATGGTTCCGAAGGTAAAAGAGTATTGAATTTTTACGATGTAGATAAAAGTGGGAATTATACAAATAATTTTTATAAGTTTCAATGTAGCTTTGACCCTACAAAACCTGGCGTTCAGTATGTATTAGACGCTCCAATATCTGTTAATGGGAATACTGGTAAACTATCTATAGTAGTAGACTGGGATAAATGGACGACGAAAGTTGATGCTATGAAGCCTAGTTACCATGCAAATAGTATATATTCGGAACATGTCGGGCCAATCATGTATCTTAGAAAACTTAACGAACTCGGTATAAAAATAGATGATAACCTAAATACTGAAGGAATTTCAAACGGAAAGAAAAAAACTTATTTAACTTTTACTAACGTTTCAGGCGTTATAGATAAAACGGATAACTCATTTGTAATTCAAACTAGTTCTAGTGGCGATTCATGGTGTTTTACCCGACCTCCATTTACACCTACAGGTAATAATTATGTCCACATAAAATTTAAGTTAGATTGTTTAACACCGGAACTTTTTGAAGAAGGAGCACCAAATACAGCAAATCTTTGGCTGTCTGCTGGTAATACTACAGTTGAAGATGATAAATATACAAAGTTAAAAGTATGTCAAGACGGAGAAGAAGTCCATTATTCTTTTGACCCTGCATATTATACTGTTTACAAAGAGTGGACAGAATTCGGTGTATGGATTGGAGTTTCTGCTGGTACGAGCGGTGGTACTGTTAAATGGAAAGTTACAGACTTTGAAGTATATGAACTTGAAGGAGCTGTAAATGGGCTTGAAGGAGAAACATTAAAAGATGTCTTAGATAATGCTGCATATGAAATTAATGCCTTGCAGGAAACAGTGTCTAATCTTTCTTCATCTAATACAGAACTTATTAGCGCATCAGGTAATAAATATGAATTGTCGGTACAAGATGACGGAATTTTAGTTGCATTACCTATTATACCCTCTAAAGGAGCAATGATTGGTAATTCTCTTATTGGAGGGAGTGAAGGATTTGGAATGGCTGCATCTGATGATAAGCATGATTATTTTCATCTTATAACTGAAGCTATTAAAACCTTAAACTCAAAATATACATCTACAAGACATACTGCTAGTATAACGAGCAGTTTTGAAGGACTTACATCTGAAGGTGGTATAGATGCTGCTGTAAAGAAAATTACAGATTCTTTAACAGGAGATGAGGATTTAGTTTCTATTCAACTAGGAGATAATGTAAATACACCAGAAAAGGTTAAGGTGTTTCCAAAAAGTTCACTTGCTTTATGTAAGGCTTTAAGAGCTAAATGTACAAAAGCAAGAATAGTTTGGATGGGCATGTGGTATGGTTTAACTGAAAAATATAATGCTATACAAAACGCTTGTGGTCAAACTGGATGTAAATTTATTTCATTCCAAGATTTATTAGGTTATGATTCTAATAGCCGAATAGGGAATGTTCAAAAGTTAAATTCATCTACTCAAAGAACAGTAACAGATGTTACTGATGTTACTGAAAATTCTAACTCAGACGGTATTAAAAACATCACAGTATCATTTACTGTTAGCGGTACTCATTATAAATCTACATTAGATGTTACAGACTATTCCTTACAAGAAGGCACTTTAAGCTATACATCTGAATACTCCATAATTACAAGTGGAGGAGTAGCTGGACACCCAGGAAATGAGGGATTTAGGAGAATTTCTAATAAGTTTTTAAAAGAAATGAAGCTAACAGAAGAGGATGAATATTACTCAGAAGAGAAAGGTAATTGGGTAAATACACAATATTTTAAATAGTAGAATAACTCGGTAAGTTTAGGATATTGCTTGATATGATAAAATATATAATTACATTTGCTGAAAAGTCAATTTTTTATTGTAATACCTCTGAGCTTACAACTTAACAAATATAAATCACATAACAATATGAAGAATAATATAATCGGATTTATAACCTACCTTTTAGCCACAATCCTATTTTCTCCATCGGTGGGAATTATTTTATTAGCGATGAAAGAGAATTCAGACAGATGCCACTATTATGGGGGTAAATGGAACATAACTGATATAATCATCGGAATAGTTGCAATTGCCATTGGAGTGGCAATAAGATACTTCTTTGATTTTAAACCCTGTTTATAGTGCTTGCCTGAATATAGGCATTTAAAAAGAAATACGTCATCTGTTATCCAAGATACAGGTGACGTTTTTTTATTTAAATAGACTAATTGACTTCGTCTCCATTACCTAAATCCCCTGCAAGAAATAGTTGCAGGGATTGTCTTTTTACACCCTTCCCCTACATAATACCTTTGAGAAAAACACAAAATAAACATGGGAAAATATGTAGGATTTATCACACAAGACATCCGCTCCGGCGTGACTATTATTTTCATCTGCCTGATACTGATATGCAGCGTCTGTATGCTGGATTTATGGACGGGTATCGATGCAGCCAGAGCCAACAGAGAGAGAATATGCAGCCGCCCGTTGCGTAAAACCGGAACAAAAATCGTCGATTATTTCCGGCTGCTTCTTTTCTTCATCATGATTGACATTCTGGGACTATGCTTCCCCTGGTACAACTTACCATACGGGGCAGTTATCGGCACACTTGGCGTGCTGATTGTCGAAGGCTTGTCTGTCATAGAAAACTTTAAGAAGAAAAAGAGTCATGCGGCAGAAGTAGCCGACTTGGCTATGCGGATTACGGAATGTGCCACACCAGAGGAAGCTCAAAAAATTATCAAAACCATTAAGGAAGGAGTGAAAAAATGAAACAGCTACCACGAGGCCTGCGTAATAACAACCCAGGCAACATCCGCAACTCAGATGCGACAGACTGGCAGGGAGAGATTCCTGCATCTAAAAAACAAGACAAGACCTTCGAAGAATTCGAAGACATGGCCCATGGTTACCGGGCATTAATCAAGCTGCTGCAGAACTACCGCCGGAAATACGGATGCCAGACGATTGCAGACTTCATCAGCCGATGGGCACCCAGAACCGAAAACAACACATCAGGCTACATTTCACGCGTATGCCAGGAGATGCAGGTACCGACAACCTACGTCCCGAACGTGGAGGATAAAACGACCATGTGTGCCTTTGCAGCTGCCATTTCTCAGGTAGAGAATGGAGTTCCGGCTGTAATGGCAGATGTAGAAAAAGGATGGGCATTGTTATGAGAGCTTTAATCATACTTTTTTTCTTCTTTGTGTGTGGTTCGGTGTTTCTCGGGTGTAAATCCGGGAAGCACCTTACTTCAGACAGTCACACACAGATCATCGTGCATGACAAACTGGTGCCGGTATTCCGCCCGGCTGATTCCGCATCCATCCGGGCCTTGCTGGAATGCGATTCAAACGGTCGCGTCGTCCTTTCCTGGTTGGACATGGCACAGTCCGAAAACGCACGTCTACGGTTCAAACTGGATTCCATGGGCAACCTGATGACAGACTTTAAGGTACCTTCAGATACGATGTTCATTCCAGGAAAAGACAGTACAATCATTCAAAAATCAGTGCAGACGATAGAAGTGGAAAGAAGGCTTACCCCATGGCAGAAGTTCTGCATGGTATTCACCATCGTAGTGCTTATTCTCTTTATGCTGTTTGCAGTGTACAAAATTCGTGTAATCTTAAACAAGAAATAATATGGCTATAGACCAGGTAGCAACCGTCGAGGTCCGCGTAAACGGTGAAGAAGCAAAGCAGGAACTCAAGAATCTGGAAACGATTGCCTCCGGATTAAAAAAGGAGCTGGCAGATGCTTACCAGGCCGGTGATACATCTAAAATCAAGCAGGTCACTTCTGAGCTTCGGAAAACGGAGGCCCAGATTAAGACGCTGAAGAAAGATACCACGGCGCTTACCGAGGTAATGAATAACCTCGACAAAGCCACGCCTAAAGAACTTCGTGCCACCCTGACAGCCATCAACCGACAGCTGAACAGCGGGCATATTAAGCGAGGTTCTGCAGAGTGGAAATACTACCAGCAGCAGGCCAAACTGGTGACGGCCGAACTTCAGAAGATAAAGACTGAAGTACAGGAGACAGAAGGATGGTTGTCCCGCTTCAACAACGGTTTTGCTAAATGGGGTGGCCTGTTGGCGACGGGTGCAGCCACCATCACGGGTGTATCTATGGCCCTGAATACCCTTCGCAACAACCGCGACTCCAAGGAATCCTCCCAGGCAGAGCTGAAAGCTTTGACCGGACTGGATGATGAATCTATCCAGTGGCTTACGAAACAGGCCGAGCAACTGTCCACTACCATGGACGAGTCCGGCTTGCGCATCCGTCAGTCATCCGACGAAATTCTTCAGGCATACATGCTCATCGGTTCCAAGAAACCGGAGCTTCTGAAAGACAAGGAAGCCCTGAACGCCGTCACTATAGAAGCCATGCGACTGGCTGCAGCGGCCAAAATCGACCTGAAGGATGCCGTAACGGCCACTACCGTATCACTTAATATGTACGGAGAATCAGCCGACCAAGCAGCCCGCTATGTGAATGTGCTGGCCGCCGGATCCAAAGAAGGTGCAGCCGATGTTTCCGCCCAGGCTGCATCCATCAAGAATGCAGGTGTAGCCGCCTCCGGTGCTGGGGTGAGCATCGAACAGCTGCAGGGTACCATCCAGATGCTGGCAGAAAAAGGGCTGGAGGCAGAACCGGCCGGTACCGCACTCCGTAAGTTCTTCCTGGTACTGCAGACCGGACCGGATGAAACCAACCCGAAGGTAGTGGGCTTGCAGACCGCACTCGAGAATCTGAACAAAAAATCTCTGACAGCAGCACAAATCCAAACCATGTTCGGCGAGGAAGCCTATTCTGCCGCCACTATCTTAATCCAAAATGTAGATAAAGTACAAAAATACACAGAAGCAGTCACGGGAACGAACATTGCTATGGAACAGGCAGCCATCAATTCAGATACCAATCAAGCTAAATTAGCACAACTCCGGAATAGCATTAAAGAAGCTGGCAATGATTTAATGGAACGACTTAATCCATCGTTATCACTTCTGACCGGTTGGACGACAAAAATCATCGTGGCTCTTCCTAAGCTAATAGACTGGTTTAAAGAGTACAAAAACATTATCATTACGTCAACTGCTGCCATTGCTGCATATACGGTTACAGTAAACGCATCCACAATAGCAACCAAACTTTATGAAACGTGGACGAAGCTGGCAACAGTTGCGACACGTGGTTTTAATACGGCATTAAAGGCAAACCCTTTCGGATTGGCAGTAGCAGGATTAACAGCCATTGCCACAGCACTTATGACTTATGTTATTCCCAATACGAAAAAAGCAAAAGACGAACAAAAGTCATACAACGATGAGCTGGAGAAGATGACAAAAATATCCGATGCGTTTGTCAACATAAACAAGCGTGCGGATAACCTGAACAAATTAAACGACCGCCAGAAGCAGAATCTTAAAGCGGATGCAAAGGCAGAACTGGCTATCATCGAAGACAAACTGACCAAAGAAGAAATTGCCTACAGCGAACAATTTGAAAAAGAGAAAAAGCGCATCCAGGAACGAAACGACATCAACGAGACCACCCGAAAAGTATTGATGAAAGGACTTGACGGCAAGTTTAAAGCTCAACGACAGGCTATTGAAACTCTCTCCAAACAGCGTACAGAACTTCAGAACATCATTGACAAAATACCTGACGCGACAGATACGGTAGAAGAACCTGATCCGAATCCGACAGTTGTAGAAGAACAAAAGGCGACCAAAGAAAATCCCCAGGTAACAGCAGAAAACAAGCGTTATTACGATGAACTGGCCGATTTGAAACGTACCTATCTGGCCAGCGACGAGATGACACAGCAGGAATACACCCGTTTCATGGAAGACCTGGAGATGCGTCACCTCGAGAACATGATGTCCATCGCCGGACTGGAACCGGAGAAACGACAGCAGATTGAACAGAAAATTCTCGAAGCACGAATCAAGTACAAAGAAGAATGCAACAAGCTGGATGAAGAAGAAGCCAACAAAGCATCTGAAGAAGCCTTTACCCGCCTAGAGAAACAGTACCAGCTGGAGATTGAAAATGTGACACAGAAGCATTATGCCGGACTTTCATCAGAACAGGAATACCGTCAGCAGCTACTCGATATTCAGAATGAATATTACGAACAGGTACTTTCTTCTTCTGAAATTTCCGAAGAAAAGAAAGCTGAGATTATTGACAAAAAACAACAGGCAAGTCTTGAAAAATCCCGTAAGAATTACGAAGAAAATCAGCGAAAGATAAGAGAGCAGCTTTCATTCGCACAGAATATAGGTCAGCAGTTTGGCGAAGCATTCGCAGAAATGCTGACAGACTCCGAAACGTCCCTGGGTGACTTCATGAAAGCAACCTTGGAAATAATCCTGGACAGCCTTCAAAAAATGATGATTGCATACATAGCTGAAACGCAAATGAAAAATATTGCAACCTTAGGTTTCATTGGACTAGCTAAAGCTGCAGCCGAAATTGCATTAATCACAGCGGCCTTCCAAACGGCAAAGGCTGTAATAAATGGCTTTGAAGAAGGTGGCTACACCGGATCCGGAAGACATGACGAACCCAAAGGAATAGTCCATGCCGGAGAGTTTGTAGCCAACCGTTACGCAGTCCAGAATCCAGCTATCCGTCCGGTTCTTGACCTGATAGATCAGGCACAGCGAAACAATACCATCGGTAGCCTGACTGCAAAAGACGTATCAGCCGTATTATCACCTACCAATAGAATGACAACAAACAACTACTATCAGACTGCCGAATCATCCAGTCAGGAATCAACGGCAGTCATGCTGCAAAATATGAAATGCATGGAGAAACTTCTCAAAAGATTAAACGAGCCGATATTTACCTATACAAAAGCGACTGGTAAAATGGGCGTGAATGAAGCGCAACAGTTAGTAGAAAAAATGAAAAACAATGTTTCACGGAAACGCAGCAGATCATGACACGATTATTTATTGATGGAAAAGAAGTAGCACTACAGGATGGATTTGAGCTTGATTTTTATACGCAGAATCCATTCTTTACACGCAATGGTGACTACACGTATGATTTGAATATTGATTTGAATCATCCTCATAATAGAAGAATATATCAATCTTTAAACCGCTCTGATATTACTCAACGGCCTGAGAATCGTCAGGCCATATTAATCTGTGGAGCGATAAATATCATACGTGGAACTGAAATTATATTGTCAGTAGAAGACAACATTGCTAAAATTCAGATTGTGGCTGGAAACTCCGAGCTGAACTATCTTTCAGGCGGCGATAAAAGATTGCGTGAACTGGACTTTGGTACCTGTGATACCAGTCTGGAGACAGCATACACCAGCTTAAACCAGGCTTTTCCAGACATGAATTTTGTTTGCACTCCTATTTTTACCAGTTATGATACAAGCGGCAATTTAAGATACTTTGATAATCAGATGAATATCACAACTGGTGGAGCCAGCTTTATTCAAGGGACTTACATCTCACCACAGCCTTATTTGCTTTTTTATGTAGAAGAGCTAGTGAAAATATTGGGTTATAAACTACAAAAGAACACATTAAGAGAAAATAAGAGATGGTGCCGGCTCTTTATGGTGAATGGCTACAGAACCACCTCGTTCGCAAAGATGCTACCAGACTGGAGTGTAGACGAATTTCTAGATGAGATTGAGAAATTCTTCAACTGTATCTTTCTCGTAAATCAGACAGATAAAACTGTTCAGATTATCAGCATTAATAGTTTTTACGAAAATTCTCAGACTATATGCCTCGAAGATATAAAAGATGAAGATATCATTAAAAAGTATGATGCAGACGAAGAATTATCTGTTGACTATGACAATGTAGAATTTGATTTTCCTGACATAGAAGATTACAAATACAGCTGCATCAATCCTGAAGTTTTATCACTTTGTACAACAAAGACCTATAACCGATTTCTCGATGTATGGCCTATGCTGGATTCTTAGTTCGACAAACGATACATTTACCATACCAAAGACTTTAACTTGGATTTTGTTGGAGTCGAAATAAACGGATTCCACCGACAGCGGATAGTGAATCGTTTTTCTGCAGTAAAAAACAATTCAGACGGTGATATAACATCATTAAAAATAATTCCGGCTGAGATTTATGCTGGTGTTTCCGGCGTTTCAGACGGAAGTTTTACCAATGGAGCTTTTACTGCTGCTTATGCCCGCAACAATAATGCGGTAGACGAAACTTCAAATGAAACAGGACTGAACGAGTTAATAAAAGAAGGGATACCAGAAGAAGAAGCTCCAGACAAAATTTATGTGGCACTATATATGGGATACCAAGGCTTGTTTGTAGGAGCAGGTGAACCAACGGCACAATACAAAGACTATAAATTGCCTATGTCTGCAACAGATACATATTACTATATCAATACTGATAATTTCAATTACCTGCTAAAATTCCAAGATGAAGAACTTACCTTACAGCTTTCTGGAAACCAAGGATTATACGAAACATTCTATAAAAATAATTTAAAGATAGATACCCGAACTGAATACCAGTTCTGCTTTCTTGCAAAACAAATATATGACCCCAAATCCATTTTCTTAATCCGAAATAAACGATACTTTTGTAAAGAGTTACATTACATAGTCGAAATAAATGGAGTAAATGATGTAGTTGAAGGAACTTTCTATCTAATAGAGTAATATTCTGTTTAAACTATATAATAAAGGGCTATCCCGTTGTGAAACGCGACAGCCCTGCTGTTAAGAACTAAGCTATTGATATAATTGTTATTTATATCTAAGATATTAGATGCGCTGTTGTACACTATAAAAATTATAATTACTTTTGCAACAAAGAAGCACTAAAATAATAATAAAAAAGGAGGTATCATGTGTATAATTAAAGACGTTACTCGATTCATCGCGAATGGGGCAAAAGTTTTGCGTGATTCTTCCCGCGGTGAATACAAACAGGAATCTGAAATTATTTCCCAACTAAAAGAAGAGCTTTTTGTCGAATCTGACAAAATGGACGATAAATCCAAATTAAGACAAGATAGAAAGAATATTGAGAAAGACGTAAGAGAAGCTTGGGAAAAATTAAAACTAAGTAATGGCTAAACAACAAATTCAACAAAAAGAAACTGTCGTTGCAGGACAAGGAGGTGTGGGCCAACAGTTAGAAAGGACTTATACCGTAGATGACAACAGTTTGCCGTCTCCCCAAGAATTAGCAGCTTATAAGGAAATAGATCCTCAAATTGTTACGTTCTTGATGGAAGCTTCCGTTAAGGAGCAAGACCATCGACATAAGATGGATAAAGTAAAGTTTGATTTAGTTCGAAGATCCGAATCAAGAACAGGAAGAATGAACTGGTGGGGTATGGCATTTGCTTTTTTATCTATTGTAGTAATTGTAGCCCTTGCTGCTTATGCTTTATATTTAAATAGACCTTGGTTTGCTGGAATATTAGGAGCAGGTACATTAGTTACAGTTGCCTCAATATTTATTAACAAAGAAAAGCCTGATACAAAGAAAAAATAATCATAAACTTATCCTTTCCCAGTACTCCTTAGCCAGTACCGCAGTACTTTCCTGAAAGTACTATAGTACTTCCGCGGCAGTACTGAAGTACTCCTTAGGAAGTACTGAAAACATGACTGAAAGGCTCTATAAAAAGCGGAAACCATAAAAAAGTTTCCGCTTTTTCTTTTGCCATTCCAAAATAAATCCTCATATTTGCAATGTCCTACATTTTGAGAAAGGCGAGATGGCTCGCCAAATAACTTTGCTGCGGGCATTTTTTATGCCCTTAGCTTTGGCTATATAAACTTTTGGTTCCGACCCCCGTGTGGAGCGTTAATGCGCCCACTGCCTTTCTCAAGGTGTAGGACAACGGGAAAGCGGAACCTTTTTTGTTTCCTTTCCCGTAATTAACCAACATATTGTTTCATTTTAAATGTCCTACAAAAATGAAAAATCAAATTGTCCTGCCTGCAAACCAGGCAAAGCAAAGCCGTATATCGTTATGGC
>ERZ791805.554-NODE-554-length-16444-cov-15.979559_pt1 | contig 16444 bp, 9 predicted proteins | sample MGYA00510306_ERZ791805 | MGnify/ENA primary metagenome ERZ791805 (study PRJEB30046, sample SAMN00791990) | human gut metagenome | study: EMG produced TPA metagenomics assembly of the A metagenome-wide association study of gut microbiota in type 2... | reverse complement strand
GCATCTGCGTTGCCAAAATGCTCGATAAGACATCCAGTATTATCTGCGCTTTTGCTTAGCATCTGTCGCACCTCGCTCGCCGTATCGGCACTTAGAATTATGCGGTGTTGCCTTTACAACTTCACAAGTATCTCCCCCGCACCGGAATCCGATTGCCCTTCTCCCCTATCCCCCAACCGCGCGTACCGTTCATCTTCATCCGCTCCCCCACCCCAAAACAAAAGGCATGTGCCCCCTTATCTCTATCATAAGGTGGGCACATGCCGTTACATTATCATGATTTTATCACGCCAAAGTCATCAGGCAATGCAGCCATCGGCAAAGCTGTTGCGCTTGGCTTTCTCTTTCTGCTGGTTGCGCTTGGCGATGATTTCTTTGCTCAGGCCAATACGGTTGGTCTTGAAGTGGAAGAACGGGCGTTCCGGTACGGTGAAAATCTCCACCGGACGCATGTAACGTTCCGGCAGGCAGGCATTGATCTTATCGCGCACATCGTCCAAGGTGTAGCCATCTTTGAGCTGGACGTACAGGTACGGCAGGAAGCAGCCCTCGTGCTCATCATCCGGCACGATAACAAAGAACTCGTCCTTGATGCCCTTGATGTCGGCATCAGCCACGATGTTCTCCAGCGGCTGCACCATCAGGTCGCCGCCGCCAAAGCGCGGGGATGCGCCGCGGGTCATCGTGTAGAGCACACCGTCCTCGGTCATATAGCCGATATCGCCGGTGTGCAGCCAGGTCTTGCCGTCTGCGTGGACCTGCAGTGCCTTGGCGGTTGCTTCGGGGCGGTCATAGCCCAGCATCACGCCGGGGCCCGTCATGCAGATCTCACCGGGGGTATTGTAGGTCAGCTCTTCCTGGGTGCCGGGCTTGAAGATGCTGATGACGCTGTGGATCATCGGCACACCAACGTTGCCGTCACGCACCGGGAACGGAGCCATGGGCAGAGTGGCGTTGGAGCCAGCCTCGCTGCTGCCGTAGCCGGCAGTAAAGCGCAGGTTGCAGTTATGCTGCTTGAGGAACTCCTCAACATTGCGCAGCTGCTTGTTGTTGAATGCCTCGCAGCCGGCGCCGATGGCCAGCATGTGGGACATATCATAGTCAGCCGGAAGACGCTTGCTGCGGCGGATAACCTCCACAAACATGGGGATCAGGGGCCAGTTGTTGGGGCGGTAGCGCATCATTTCCAGGTCAACATCGTACACATCCACAAACGGATCCAGAATGAGCAGCATACCGCCGGCCAGGGGCAGCAGCATCATGGAAACCACAACAGCGATCAGAGCCGGGGGCAGGATGGTCAGCAGCCAGGTGGGGCGGAATTTATCCGAAGCGCCATAAAAGTTCATCTGGGCCAGCACGCCGATGATGCTGTGTGCAGAATGGATGACCTGCTTGGAAGGGCCGGTGGAACCGCTGGTGTAGGCGCGCAGCAGCGGGCGGTCAATGTTGACAGGAGCGGGCACAAAGCCGCGAAAACGCTGGCCCATGTTACAGAAATCAGCCCACATCATGGTATCAGAGCCACGGGCGGGAACATCCGGATACAGGGCATCCAGGGAATGCTGCAGGTAAACCGGCATAGCGGCGCGGTCGCCGCTTTCCAGAGCGGGAACGATAACATAGGTATTCACGTTGGTCTGCTCACGGTAGGCTTCGATTTCGGCCTTGGAGAAGAAGTCGTGAACAAAAATCACCTTGGCATTGGCTTTCTGAACAGCTTCAATGTTTTCTTCCAGGGTGTTGTCACGGCACAGCAGCGAAGCACCGATGCGCTCGGCTGCCAGCAGCAGATAAATGAATTCCGGCACAGAACGCAGGAACACGGGGATCTGGTCCCCCTGCTTGACGCCAAGCACCTGCAGAGCGCGGGCGGTGGCGTCCACCTTACGGAACACGGTACCCCAGGTGATATCCACGCCATAGTAGTGCATGGCAACCACGTTAGGGTCTGCAGCGCGCACGGAGAGGTACTGCTCTACGGTGCAGGCCGGAACCTGGATACCGCGCAGAACATCTGGATAGAACTTCATCCAGGGGCGGTCAATGCTGGGCTTGCCAGTCAACATCGCGTTTTCATTCATTGCAATTTCCTCCAAATGTCTTTCCCTTATAGTTGCAGGGAATTAAATTATCCAAATCAAATCACGCCAAACCTTTATGGCGCTTTCCCCTGCTGTGCACATCGTTGCACAGCGTCGCCGAACCATAATGCTATAATTATCTTCGGTGCTGAACATAGTATACCATTCCTGTTTACGGAAAGCACGAGAATCCCATGGCACAAATTTCCAGAAATTGATTCCGCATGATTCACTTTTTTCACATGGATTTTCACGCTTTGGCATGGAGTTTTCTTGCAATTTCATTTTCCTTGGTGCAACAAAAGCCCCAGCTACCGCAGCAGCCAGGGCTTTATGTTTATGCGTATGTATGTTGTATTTTTAGATTTTGTTCATCCAGCTCTCTTGCAGTTCTTCCATTTCATCACTTTTGGCGCGGGTAATCAGATGGATTCCCTGCAGGACATGATGGATGTGCTCCGCAATGGCGTTGCGCTCTTTTGTCACGTTCTGGTCATCCAAATTCCAGACCTGATCAAAATATTCACTCAGGCGGTCTTCCATCACACTGTTGTTGACCATTGCAATCCGGTTGATGGGGCAGTTGTTATCCAGCCGAAGATACGATGCAGCGCCAGAAAGAAACATATTGGGGTCCGCCACATACTGGAAATCGTTCACAATGCGGCCGCTGATCAAGCGGAATTCAAGTTTTTCACGCTGCTTGCAAAGCTGCAGCACATAGCTGATGCACCGGCTGCGCTGATCCGGGGTAAGGCTGACCTTGTAACTGAAAAAGTCCAGCTCGCCGGAAACCGCCATAGAGGAAAACGCAGCTTCATAAATCAGGATGCGGATGTTTGTTTCCTCCACCACATCTTTGGCAAGGTTGTGTACGCTACGCAGCTCCGCAGGGGTAGCACCCAAAAAATCTTTCAGCTCGGCCTCGTGGGCGGTCAGGATCTCTTCAAACAAGTCATCCGGCAGCAGAAGCTCATTCAGGTGGCCGAACATCCACCGCAGATTGGAGGCCAGCAGCGTGTGCATATAGTCGTACTGGCTGATCAGCTGGCGCATGCTGGTATCGCGGAAAAGCTGGTCATCCCGCACGCAGAGCTTGGAGAAGTTATCATACAGGCTTTCGCAGTTCTGCGGGTCCTCGGTGGCGGTAACGGCGGCGCAGCGGCTGTGGCTGACCAGCAGGCCGGTAATGGCAAAATCGCCCTTGACCACAAACACCGCGCGCCCGGCAGCCGCGGTGCTGCCAAACAGCTTGAAATGAATATGGCTGAAGTTGGTCAGCACGTTAATAATGAGCGCGGCATCATAGATGGGGTCCCATTTTTCGCGGCTGATATCGATCATCAGCTTGAAATAGACGTTATCATAGCTGCGCTGGTCCACCAGCTGGCCGTTTTGCAGGTTGGCAACTTTCAGGCGGTATTCGCGCGCCATTTCCATCAGGTCCATCACAGCCACAATGTCCAGCTGGCTGACGCGGCGCAGCACGGGGTGCGCCATTTTGGTCAGGTATTGCAGCATGTTCAGCTCGGCCCAAAAGTCCGTATAGGGGCCAATGCGCGCCTCGCCGCTGTCCAGCTCCTCTTGCAAATAATCATATTCAGCAATCAGGTTATCATAAATGGCGGCTTTCAGGTCACTGGGGATGCTAACGCTGTATTCCCGCAGCAGCAGGTTACGGCCATCATCGGTGGCTTCATCCACCACGCAGGCACTGATACCCTCCATCACGCGCTTTTCAGTCTTTTTGGCAGGCAGCATGCGGCCGCTGACCCATTTGCTGATATAGGAAACATCGTATTGCAGGCGCTTGGCCAGGGTATAGTTCTTGACCTCCGCAACTTCCAGCAAATGCTCCAGCAGAATGCTGAATCTATTTTTATCTTCCATTGCACCAAATCCTCTTCACCCATTTAGTTTGCACTTTTCTTTTATTCTATTATACAAGTTCCATATTTCGATTGCAAATTCAAATGATAACAGGTAAGGAGGAAACGAAGAAAATATATTAAAATCTTTCACAATTCACGGCCGCATTCTTTGGCATTCATGCCAGTTTGTTGTTTTTTTGTTGTTTGAACTGACAAAGTTTGTTTGTTCTGCTTGTGATATCCTCCAAAAATTATACTTCGCGCGCCATATTTGCCAAATTTAGCCGCAGCTTTTTAGTAGGTTTTGCCCTTGCACCGGCCTGATGTGTTCGTCATGTTTTTGTGTGTTGCCTTTATTATGCGGGTAAGGTAAATTGCGATTTTTTAATAGTGTACTATTGGGTGGGGTCCCCCGCCCTACTGATTGTTTAAGGGTGTGCTGCCCATTATAATTTGTTCTGTAGGGAACGGTCTTGACCGTTCCGAGGCCTTGTCCGATTGGTCGTGATGGGATTTGTGGCAGGGCAAGGTGCCTGCGGGCGCAGTGACTATTCCAAGGCGTTGGATTCGATTGCTTTAGGTTTGCGGCAAGGAACCACCCCTCAGGCCGCTTCGCGTCCAGCTCCCCTCCAGGGGAGCCACCACAATCATGGGGTTCCCCGCCCTACTGGCCTGGCAAATATTTCACCGAACCTATGCCCACAAATACAAAAATGCCGCAGCAGACTATTACATCTGCTGCGGCATTTTTATTTAGAGGTTAATGGGCTGGTTACAGCTCATTGTTCGGCTGTGGGATTACTGCAGAACGCCGGTGTTCTTATCAAAGTGATAAGTACGGCCGTCGATGACTGCATCGCCCTTAGCCATGGTGCCATAGATCGGGTCGAAATAGTAACGCTTGTCAGCGCTCCAGCCCTTGATCATGTGGCCCTGTGCATCGTAACGGACCCACTTGCCGGTACCATCGGCGCGGTCAGCCCACTGGCCAGCTTCGGATTCCTGATAGACATCCTTGCTGGTGGCTTTCTTGCCCTGGTCAACGGCATCCAGCCAGTACCAAGCGTCGGAAGCCGGGTCATAGATTTCCTTGCCGCGGCCATCCAGGCCCTGGCGAACGCCCTTTTCGTACCAGAAGTCAGCGCCTTTGATGGTCAGCCACTGGCCGTCCAGAGCGATACCGGTGTACTCGTCAAATGCGCAAGGTACACCGTCAATATCGCCTGCGCCCTTAGCCATAGCGCCGGTGATCAGGTCAAAGTAGTAGGTGCCCTTATCGGTCGTCTGCCAGCCCTTGACCATGTGGCCGTTCTCATCGTAACGGACCCACTTGCCGGTGCCATCGGGCTTATCAGCCCACTGGCCGGCGGCGGATTCCTGGTAAACGTCCTTGCTGACGGTCATTGCGCCGCCCTGGACAGCATCCAGCCAGTACCAAGCGTCGGAATCGGGATCATAGATCTCTTTGCCGCGGCCGGTGGTACCCTGCTTCACGCCCTTTTCGTACCAGTACTTCTTGCCGTTTTCTTCAACCCAGCCGTTCTTCTCGCCGTACTTGGCGGTGTAGTCCTTGCCGTTGAAGTTGACAGCAGCGGTGGTAACGCCGCTGGTCTGCTTTACAGTTGCATCCACGAACTGTGCGCTTGCGCAGTTCTTATCGGTGCAGGTAAAGACAGCCATTGCGGTAATGGTGGTCTTTTCAGCGGCACCGTGAGCGGTGCGCGTTTCGGGTTCAGTAGACGGTGCCTCAGTCGGCTCCGGCACAGCAGTCGGTTCCGGCACAGCAGTCGGCTCCGGCACAGCAGTCGGCTCTGCCGGCTTTGCGGTCGGAGTTGCGGTCGGAGTTGCGGTCGGAGTTGCAGTCGGAGTTGCAGTCGGAGTTGCAGTCGGAGTTGCAGTCGGAGTTGCAGTCGGAGTTGCGGTCGGAGTTGCAGTCGGAGTTGCAGTCAGTGCTTCAAACACAGCGCTAACGGTAACATCAGCGGCTGGCATCTTGAAGGTAGCCTTGCCATCGGTCAGGGTCAGCTTTTCGGTCTTGGTATCTTCGCCGCTCTTATAGCTGTAGGTCAGGCTGTCAGCCTTGAGCTGGTAGTTATCAGCTGCCTTAACGGTAACGGTAACTTCGGCGCCTTCAACAGCTGCGGTTGCGCTCACCTTGGTTTCGCCGTTCTTGTTAGCAGTGTCTGCCACAGTAACCTTGTATTCCTTAACAAACTCTGCGCTGACGTTGACAGGGTACGCAGGCATTGCAAAGGTGTAAACATTGGCGTCTTTTTCGTCAACGGTTGCCTTTACGGTCTGTTCGGTGTTGTCAGCGTCTTTGTAGGTAACCTTCACGCTGCCAGCCTTCAGGGCATAGCCGGTCGCGGGCTTAGCAGTCAGGGTTACGGTTTCCTTCTCAGCTGCTTCTTTAGCGGAAGCAGTGATCTCACCATTGGTCAGGGGAGCAACATTGACCGCATAGGTCTTGGCGTTTTTGGTAACGCTGATGTCCACATCGCCGTTCGGCATGGTGAAGGTGTAAACCGTCTTAGCCTTTTCGGTGGTAGCCTGGGCTGCGGCTTCGTCCTGCGCTGCTTCCTGAACTTCATTCAGAGCAACTTCGGTATCGCCGCTCTTTGCGGTAACGGTAACGATATCGGTGCCAGTCTTTTCTACGGTCAGGGTAACGGTATCGTCCTTGATGTATTTGTTGCTGGTGGTGCCCAGGGTCAGGGTAACGCCTTCAACTGCATCGGGCAGGGTTACAGTGTGAGGTACGCTCTCGGTTGCGGTATGGCAATCAGAGCACAGGTACACATTGCCGCCAACGGACTTGGTTTCCAGCTCGTCCAGCTTCCAGGTATGGCCCTTGGGCAGTGCGCCGTCAGTGTACTTCTTTTCACCCTTGGTCAGGCCGTACTTTTTGGTGCGGTCCTGGGTGTAAGCGGGGGTATCGCACCATGCTTCAACGGTAACATTGGTGGTTTCGCCGCTGCTCAGGTCGCTGACCATGTCGGACATCGGCATGGTTTCAACCAGGTTAGCGCACCACATGAACTCTTCGTTCTTGTTCTTCTCGTCAGAGCTGCCCATGTTCTGGTTGTAACTCGGGTTGTAGTTCCAGGACTCGGTCTTGTAGCTCTTACGGTTTGCATAAGAAGTGCCGGAGGCATCGGTCTTAACAACCGGCTTGCCATCGGAACCCAGCTCGTCCAGGCTCTTATAGGTGTTGGACAGGTTGGTGCCGACAGAAACGACCAGCTGATCCTTGGTGGTGTTGATGCCGGTGATCACAGTCTGGCCCTGCTGGGTGGTGGTAGCAAAGCTGTAGCTGTCACGCAGGGTCAGGCCCGCCAGAGGATGGTTCATGAAGGTGCCCAGATACTTCACACTGCTGGTATCCTGGGCGCTATCCATGATAACCATGCTCATGCCGGGAAAGTGGGTATCGGGAACCTTGTTGCCGTCCTTATCCTTGGTCAGCTTAATGCCGCCATAGACGGTGTTGTATTCCTTCACTTCTTCCACTGCGCCGGTGGTCGGGTCCATACGGTAGATGGCGTTGTTGACGTTGAAGTACAGCTTGCCATCATACAGTGCGGTAGAGTGTACCAGTGCGGGGTAGATCCGCTTTGCAGCAGCGTCTGCCAGGCACTCGGTGTTCAGGTTGTTTTCAACCTTGGTATGCTTATCTGCTGCACTGGTATCGATCTTATAGATGGTGCCAGCTTCGGCCAGAACCTCGGCATTGCTGTCGTCATCATTGAAGTTGCTGCTGGTTTTCTTCAGATCGTTGTAGTACATCAGGATGATATCATACGGGTCATCCGTCTTGGTAAAGCTGCTCATGCTGAAGTTCATGCCGCCGGAGCTGCTGGAATCCTCTTTGCGGATATAGTAGTTCGCATTACGCGGACGTGCTTCCAGAGTATCGGGGCCCTGGTTCTGCATCTTCTTCATGAACTGCTGCATCTGGGAGTTGTTACCAGAGCTGCCGGAACCAGAGCTGCCGCTGTTGCCGTTCTCGGCCTGCTGGCGGCGCATGTTGTTATACAGGTTCTGGTTGGTCGTGGTATCAACGTAATAGAAGTAATTATTGTCGAAGTAGATGGGGCTGCAGATAGAGGTGAACCAGGTATCCTCGTAGCAGGTATCGGTGTAACGGGTCTCGTTCTTGTTCTCCGCCTTGGTGTAAGAGTAATGCGGCTTGCCGTTGTTCAACACAACATTGCCGTCATCATCCACATCGGGATTCTTGTTCTTGGTGTAGGTGTAGCCGTCGTACAGCGAGTCAATGTAATCATAGTACTTGCTGTAACGGCCTTCCAGACCGGAGGGAGAAACCAGGAAGTTGACATGGCGCAGGTCGCCTGCGTTCTCAACGCGGGTCTGGGCCATGCACTCGGTGTTCACGTCGTCATAGCAGACGTCAACATAGTACCAGTTCTTGTTGGGTTCGCCGGTGGTCATCGTAGCAGAGTTGCTGTCGCCCTGCAGCTTGTTGACCTTGACTGCGTTGAAGTAGTGGACGTTGTTGAACATGCCGCCGCCGAACGCATTACCGGCAACACTGGTATCAGAAGTATTGCAGTAATACAGGATCTGGGCAAAGTCAACAACAGCGTTATCGCCTACTTCATCGGGGGTCTTCCAGCTGCCGTCATCATTCTTATAGATGCTCTTGTTGTCAGGCAAATTCTGGACCATGTAGTTAAATGCAGCTGCATAGCCCAGGCAGATGCAGCCATACTCAACGCCCTTAGCGCCGATCTCGCCGCCCAGCAGGGCACCGAAAGCAGTCGTCTGGATGGGGTCGTTGTTGCCGCCGCCGGTGATATCGCCCATGGAGCCCATATCGAATTCTGCAACCTGGGAGATCCAGTCGTGCAGGATCAGCAGCTTGGTGACATAGTCAGCGCTGTCACCCTGCTTGGCAACCTGTGCCAAGCCTGCATCACGGATGGCTTTCAGAGCTTCGCCATAGTTCATGACGTAAGACATGAACGCCTGCGGCAGCATGTTCAGCATGAATGCCATGGTGGTCGGCGGGACATCATCGTTCGGATCAATGCTGCACAATATCTTGATTGCGCCCATGGTGCCGGTGATGCTGCCATCCTCGCCCTGCTTCTGAACGCCCTTGGAGGTCCAGAACGGGGCAACCACGCCGAAGTACTCTGCTTCGTCCTGGTTGAACTGCGACAGCTGGAAGTAGTAGTAGTTCATCTGCGCAGTGGAGACATCGTAAGTATTGGTGACCTGGTTGCCCTGGTCGTCCACATACACGGCAGTCTTCTGGCTGTCGTACAGCAGCAGGCTGTTCTTGCCCTTGTTGTCGCCGCTCTGATAGGTGAAGTTCACCTTGCTTGCGTCAACCGGGTTGTTCTGCATATCGTACCAGTTGCCGTCCTTCATTGCGGACACCAGGGTAACGCCGGTGCCGCCGGAGGTGGTATCCAGGGTCGGGGTGCCGCCCACGTTGATGTAGACGGAATTGTCATTCTGGTCTACCACAACGCTGACCGGCATGGTCATTGCCGGCTGGGTTTTGATTTCTTCGCCGCAGACAGCGCACTTGAAGGTGACGCTGGTGCATTCCCAGTCAATGGTAACGGGAGCGCCGGCAGAAATTTTGCCGGTTTCGCTGTCTTAGAACAGCTGGGCGTTGCTGTAGTCATCGGCCAGCTTGCCCTCGACCTTCTTCATTTCCCAGTTGAAGGTAGCAACAAAGTTGCCATCTGCATCCTTGGGCACGGCATGGCTCTTGCAGGGCAGGGCGGCAATGTCGTCGGTGCGGGTGGTGGGTTCCTTGTATTCCTTCTTAACCGGGCTCTTGTCAGCGGGCACGCTGGCAGAGTAAACGGTCTTGCCGGCAACGCCGGGCTTTGCCTCGGTGGTATCCTTGGTTACGGTGCCTTCTACCTTCTGGTAGGCATCGTCCTTTTCACAGGTATACACAGCGGTGTAAGCCCAGCCGTCATCGGTCTTGGTCCAGTAACCATCGGGGGTTTCCTTCCAGGTATGGGTGTGGCCATCCTCCGGGTTGGTGTCATTCCAGTACCATTTCGGCTCGCCATAGGTATGGCCGTCCGCAGCGGCGCTGGCGGCAAAGGTATCGGAGTTTTCAGCAACGTAAGCCTGTGCGTAGCTGTCAGCCTGCTGCGCAATCACTTCATCATCGCTGTTGGTCATGGACTCCATCGCAGAGGTCATGCCGGAGCTGCCGGTAAAGGTAACGGCGGTCACAACGCCTGCGGCGTTCGTCTCATAGCCCAGGTCGGTAACGGCGCTGGACAGATGATACGTTTTGATGGTGGCAGCCATCACCGATGCCATCTCGTCCTTGTTCAGGCCATAGGCTTCGGTGTTGATCTTGCCGGCTGCGGCGTTGGCGTACATGGCATCGGCCAGTGCATTTTCCAACGCTGCAAGGCTCATGCCCGCCTTGCTCTGTGCAGTCGCTTCCAGCTTGGCATCGTCCTGCTCCAGTTCATGCACTTCGCCCTGGGCAGCCAGCGTTTGGGCTGTCTGCTTGATCAGGTCTGCGGTGCTGGTGAACTTGGGCAGGGACTGCACAGCGCTGGCCGCGCTTGCTGCGCTAGCTGCAACAGACTGCGCTACCGAAGAATCAATCTTGGTAGTTTCGGCTGCTGCGGGAAGCGCCACGCTTTGGGCAACCATGGCTGCTGCCAGCACGGATGCACCAAAACGCTGAAGGTTTTTCTTCATAGTTTTATCCTCCCTTAAGTGTTACTACTTTCCCCTTTTGTGTGAAAAGTGGTACGGCAGATGTGCGGCACTTTGCAGGTGTTGATTGCAAAACGCCTGGTTGTGCTCCCCTCGGTCTGGCGATCCCCTGCCGGGCTGCGGCCTGCTTTTGGGGCTTTTGGCCCCGGCACAGCGGCTGACAAAACGTTGTACCGGCTGCATGCCTTGGTCCCGCAAATGATAACCTTTCCGACACATCTAGGTATATACATTATATCACAGTTGCCAGAATTTGCATAGTTCATTAGAGCGGTTTCTATCTAAATTTTTGTCCTTGAATCAACTGAAACCTGTTTTTCGCACATTATTTGCGCTGCGGTGCGGTGACCCTTTGGCGGTATTTATTAACATTTTTGAATGGTTTATTCCTGATTTTATCAAATGATTAAACATTTACCCTGATAATGTTCTTTGCAATCTCTTAATACAATCATCCGGTATTGTGATCGCGCATTTTTTGCCATTTCGGTTTGGCTTGTTGTTGAGAGATTTGGCAGAGATTGGAGGAAACTTGAAGGGAAAATTGGAGGTTGAGAATTGCCCATTATAAATTGTACTGTAGAGAGCGTTCCTGACCGTTCCGAAAACTTAGGGCAATACCGCATAATTCCCGCCTTGCGGCTTAAGCACCGCTCCGGCAGCTGCGGCACGGCATCTGCGTTGCCAAAATGCTCGATAAGACATCCAGTATTATCTGCGCTTTTGGCTTGGCATCTGCCGCACCTCGCTCGCCGTATCGGCACTTAGAATTATGCGGTATTGCCTTAGGGATAGATCACCCCTTGCCCCTTAACCGCGACCTGAAATACACCTTCCCAAGGTAGGGCGGTGTGAGTGCCCCCTCCTGCTCCACTTTTTCAAAGTTTCGAATGGTGTCCTCTCCCCTATCTACAATTCCTGATGTTTTCATGATGCCTTCCTTGGGCTTCCACACCCGGCCTTTGCCCCCTCCCCGCCCCATAAGTCGTACACAACAAAAAGGCCCCTGCCTTAACAGCAGGAGCCTTGAAAGCTATATCACAAGCCGAAAATTACTTCTCGATCTTGGAAACAACGCCGGAACCAACAGTGTGGCCGCCTTCGCGGATAGCGAAACGCATGCCTTCTTCCATGGCAACCGGGGTGATCAGCTCAACGTGCATATCAACGTTGTCGCCGGGCATGCACATCTCAGTGCCTTCGGGCAGGGTGATGATGCCGGTAACGTCGGTGGTACGGAAGTAGAACTGAGGACGATAGTTGTTGAAGAACGGGGTATGACGGCCGCCTTCTTCCTTCTTCAGGACGTAAACATGGCCATCGAAAGTGGTGTGGGGATGAACAGAGCCGGGAACAGCCAGAACCTGGCCACGCTCGATCTGGTCACGGTCAATACCACGCAGCAAAGCGCCGATGTTGTCGCCAGCCTGAGCGAACTCGAGGCTCTTGCGGAACATTTCCAGACCAGTGATGGTGGTGGTCAGCTTTTCTTCCTTCAGACCAACGATTTCCATCTGATCGCCGACATGAGCAGTACCACGCTCAACACGACCGGTAGCAACGGTGCCACGGCCGGAGATGGTCATAACGTCCTCAACGGGCATCAGGAACGGCTTATCAGCAGCACGGTCCGGAGTCGGGATGTAGTTGTCAACAGCGTCCATCAGCTCCCAAATGCACTTGTATTCCGGAGCATCGGGATCCTTGGAAGTGCTCTCCAGAGCCTTCAGAGCGGAGCCACGGATGATCGGGGTGTTGTCGCCGTCGAAATCCTGGCTGTCCAGCAGTTCGCGAACTTCCATTTCGACCAGGTCGAGCAGCTCTTCGTCGTCAACCATATCGCACTTGTTCAGGAACACAACGATCTTGGGCACGCCAACCTGACGAGCCAGCAGGATGTGCTCACGGGTCTGCGGCATCGGGCCATCGGTTGCAGCAACAACCAGGATAGCGCCGTCCATCTGAGCAGCACCGGTGATCATGTTCTTGATGTAGTCAGCATGGCCCGGGCAGTCAACGTGGGCATAGTGACGCTTCGCGGTGTGGTACTCAACGTGAGCGGTGTTGATCGTGATACCACGAGCCTTCTCTTCAGGAGCCTTATCGATGCTGGAGTAATCCATGAAATCGGCATCGCCCTTCAGAGCCAGAACCTTGGTGATAGCGGCAGTCAGAGTGGTCTTGCCGTGGTCAACGTGACCGATGGTACCGATGTTGACATGCTCCAAAGAGCGGTCAAATTTTTCCTTTTCAGCCATTGGAAGTATCCTCCTTTAATTCAAACAGATAAAATAGCCTGTTGTAAGGCTATCATACTAGATTTTTCAAGAAAAATCAAGTATTTTGCGCGAATTTGTGCAGAATCAGCCCTTATTGCGCTCGGTCATGATCTTATCTGCAACACTCTTGGGAACCTGCTGGTAATCAGCCGGCTCCATGGAGTACTGGCCACGGCCCTGGGTCTTGGAACGCAGGTCAGTAGCGTAACCGAACATCTCGGACAGAGGAACCATAGCGGTGACACGGGCAGTGCCATCGGTGGATTCCTGGTTCTGGATCGCGCCGCGGCGGCTGTTCAAGTCGCCAATGACGTTGCCCATATACTCGTCAGGAACAACAACGTCAACCTTCATGATGGGCTCCATAATGACGGGATCAGCCTTCTTCATAGCATCCTTGAATGCCATGGAGCCGGCGATGGAGAACGCCATTTCAGAGGAGTCAACTTCATGATAGGAGCCGTCCCACAGAGTGACCTTGACATCCACGACGGGATAGCCAGCCAGAATGCCGGACTTCATCGCGCCCTGGATACCGTTGTCAACAGCGGGGATGTATTCCTTCGGGATAGCGCCGCCAACAATACCGTTGACGAACTCATAACCCTTACCCGGGTTGGGCTCAATCTTGATCTTAACGTGACCATACTGGCCCTTACCACCGGACTGACGTGCGTACTTGGTTTCCTGGTTAGCATCCTTGCGGATGGTTTCACGGTAGGCAACCTGAGGTGCGCCAACGTTAGCTTCGACCTTAAACTCGCGGAGCAGACGGTCCACGATGATTTCCAGGTGGAGCTCGCCCATGCCGGCGATGATGGTCTGACCGGTTTCTTCATCGGTCCAGGTACGGAAAGTCGGGTCCTCTTCAGCCAGCTTAGACAGGGCAATACCCATCTTCTCGCTGCCAGCCTTGGTCTTGGGCTCGATGGCAACGCGGATAACCGGCTCGGGGAAGTTCATGGACTCGAGGATGATGGGATGCTTCTCATCGCACAGGGTATCACCAGTGGTGGTGTTCTTCAGACCAACAGCAGCGGCGATATCGCCAGCGTAGCAGATGTCGATATCCTTACGGTTGTTTGCATGCATCTGCAGGATACGGCCGATACGCTCGTCCTGATCCTTAACAGAGTTGTAAACAGTGGTGCCAGCCTCAACGGTACCAGAGTACACGCGGAAGAAGCACAGCTTACCGACATACGGGTCAGTCATAATCTTGAATGCCAGTGCAGAGAACGGCTGATCATCGGAAGAAGTGCGATCTTCTTCCTCGCCAGTCTCCGGGTTGGTGCCCTTGATGGCCGCAACGTCGGTCGGAGCGGGCATATAATCAACGATTGCATCCAACAGTTTCTGAACGCCACGGTTCTTGTAAGAAGAGCCGCAGACAACAGGAACGATCTCGTTGGAAATAGTAGCCTTACGCAGAGCAGCCTTGATTTCTCCCTTGGTCAGCTCTTCGCCTTCCAGGTACTTCATCATCAGCTCTTCGTCGGTCTCAGCAACAGCTTCGATCAGCTTGTCATGATATTCCTGAGCCTGTTCTTTCAGGTCTTCAGGAATTTCCTCAACGCGCACATCATTGCCCATATCATCATAGTAGATATCAGCTTTCATGTCGATCAGATCGATGATGCCGCGGAAAGTGTCTTCCTGGCCGACAGGCAGCTGGATAGGCACACCGTTGGCATGCAGACGATCATGCATCATCTGTACGCAGCGGAAGAAGTCAGCACCCATGGTATCCATCTTGTTGACGTAAACCATGCGGGGAACCTTGTACTCGTCAGCCTGGCGCCAAACGGTTTCAGACTGAGGCTCAACGCCACCCTTTGCGGCCAGAACGGTAACAGAACCGTCCAGAACACGCAGAGAACGCTGAACTTCAACAGTAAAGTCAACGTGGCCCGGGGTGTCGATGATGTTGATACGATGACGGTTCTTTTTGAACAGAGCCGGATCGTGCTGGGTCTCGGTGTGGCTCCAGTAGCAGGTGGTTGCAGCGGAAGTGATGGTAATACCACGTTCCTGTTCCTGCTCCATCCAGTCCATCGTAGCAGCGCCGTCATGAACTTCGCCGATCTTATGGTTAATACCGGTGTAGTACAGAATGCGCTCGGTGGTGGTGGTCTTGCCTGCGTCGATGTGGGCCATGATACCGATATTTCGGGTCATTTGCAGGGATACGTCTCTCGGCGTTGCCATGGCTTAAACCTCCTCAGTAAGCAGATCAATAACGGTAATGCGCGAAAGCCTTGTTGGCTTCTGCCATCTTGTGGGTATCTTCGCGCTTCTTGACAGCGCCGCCAACGTTGTTGGTAGCGTCGATGATCTCGGCGGCCAGGCGAGCGGACATGGTCTTTTCACCACGGCTGCGGCTGTACAGAGTCAGCCAGCGCAGGCCGAGGGTCTCGCGGCGGGCGGGGCTGACCTCCAGGGGAACCTGGTAGGTGGAGCCGCCGACACGGCGGGCCTTAACTTCGAGGCTGGGCATGATGTTTTCCATGGCCTTCTCGAACATTTCGAGAGGATCGTTGCCGGTCTTCTCTTTGACAGTCTCAAAAGCTTCGTAAACGATCTTCTGAGCGACGCCCTTCTTGCCATCCAGCATGATGCTGTTGACCAGACGGGTGACGAGCTTGGAATTGTAAATAGGATCAGCCAGAACTTCGCGCTTTGCGATTTTACCTCTTCTGGGCATCTTTCTTCCCTCCTTCACATTAATGATATCATCGGTACTCGAAAGTTAAAGAAAACTCCCGTTATGCCACAAAAGGGTCAGCTGACCATTTTATGGCGAAAAGATGTTTCCTTACTTCTTGGCACCGGCCTTGGGACGCTTTGCGCCGTATTTGCTGCGAGCCTGGTTACGGTTTGCAACACCCTGAGTATCCAGAGTACCACGGATGATGTGGTAACGGACACCGGGCAGGTCCTTAACACGACCGCCACGGATCAGGACAACGCTGTGCTCCTGCAGGTTATGGCCGATACCAGGAATGTAGGAGGTGACCTCGATACCATTCGTCAGGCGGACACGGGCAACTTTACGCAGAGCAGAGTTGGGCTTTTTGGGGGTCATGGTACGAACAGCGGTGCAAACACCACGCTTCTGGGGGCTGTTCATGGTGGTGTACTGCTTCTTCTGGGAGTTGTAGCTCTTCTGAAGGGCAGGAGCAGTGCTCTTGGTTACCAGGACCTCACGGCCTTTGCGTACGAGCTGGTTAAAAGTAGGCATTTCTTTTCTCCTTTCTTGATTATTCCGCGCAGTTTTTTGCGGGGGTTGTGCTTCCATTTTGGCCGCACTTGACCCCTTAACTCACGCATTTATAATAATAGCGGATAAACCACGCTCTGTCAAGAGTATTCACAAAAAATATTTCAAATAATCGTGCAAGATGCTGATTTTCTGCACTGGGGGTTCTAAGGCAATACCGCACAATTCCCGCCTAACGGCTCAAGCACCGCTCCGGCGGCT
>ERZ791805.537-NODE-537-length-16778-cov-15.046822_pt1 | contig 16778 bp, 11 predicted proteins | sample MGYA00510306_ERZ791805 | MGnify/ENA primary metagenome ERZ791805 (study PRJEB30046, sample SAMN00791990) | human gut metagenome | study: EMG produced TPA metagenomics assembly of the A metagenome-wide association study of gut microbiota in type 2... | reverse complement strand
CTGCCGCACCTCGCTCGCCGTATCGGCACTTAGAATTATGCGGTATTGCCTTAAATTGTCTGGCGTAAAGCCTGGCTGCCATTACTTCATCAGGTCGCAGACCAGCTGTGCGTAGGCAACGGGGTCTTCCAGCGGCAGGCCCTCAATCAGCAGGGCCTGGTCGTACAGCAGCTCGGCGTACTTATTGATCTTGTCGGTGTCACCGGCCTCATGAGCGGCTTTCAGCGCACCGAACACGGCGTGGTTGGGGTTCAGCTCCAGCACCTTGGTGCTCTCCATGCCCTCGCCGCCGGCAGGCATCTTGCGCAGGATCTTTTCCATCTCCATGGAAATACCGCCCTCGCTGGAAAGCGATACCGGGTGATCCTGCAAAGTCGGGTTGACCTTCACATCTTTGATCTTGCCGTTCAGGGCCTTCTTGATCTCCTCAAACAGGTCCTTGTTTTCGGTTGCGGTCTCCTCGGCAGCCTTCTTTTCATCCTCGGTTTCCAAGCCCAGATCGCCGGAGTTGATGTTTTTGAATTCCTTTTCCTTGTAGTCGTGCATGATCTGCAGGCAGAATTCATCCACATCCTCGCTGCACAGCAGCAGGTCATAGCCCTTGCTCAGCACCAGCTGTGCGTTGGGCAGTTTGCCCAGGCGGGCCGCCTCGTCACCAGCGGCAAAGTAAATGGCCTTCTGGCCTTCCGGCATCTTCTCAATGTATTCATCCAGCGTGATGAGCTTCTGCTCCTTGGCAGAGTAGAACATCAGCAGGTCGGAAAGCAGGTCTTTGTGCATGCCGTAATCGCCGTAAATACCAAACTTGATCTGGCGGCCAAATGCTTTCCAGAAGGTTTCGTACTTTTCGCGGTCGTTCACCAGCATGGCGTGCAGTTCGTTTTTGATCTTCTTTTCCAGGCTGTTGCGGATCAGCTTTACCTGGCCGTCCTTCTGCAGCGTTTCACGGCTGATGTTCAGGCTCAGGTCCTCGCTGTCCACAACGCCCTTGATAAAGCTGAAGTAATCCGGCAGCAGGTCAGCGCATTTTTCCATGATCATAACGCCGGAAGCATACAGGGCCAGACCCTTTTCGTACTCCTTGGTGTAGTAATCATACGGCGTCTGGCCGGGCACAAACAGCAGGGCGGTGTAGGTTGCGGTGCCCTCGGTGCGGCTGGTAATCACGCGCAGCGGGTCGGAATAATCCATGAACTTGCTCTTGTAGAACTCGTTGTATTCTTCCGGCTTTACATCTTTTTTGTCGCGCTTCCAGATGGGCACCATGCTGTTCAGGGTTTCCAGCTCGGTGTAGGTTTCGTACTCCGGCTTATAGTCGTCACCGGCGTCCTCCGGCTTCGGCTTCTGGCGGCTCTTCTCGCGGTACATGGTAATGGGGTAGCGGATGTAATCGCTGTACTTCTTGACCAGGCCGGAGATGGTGTACTCGTCCAGATATTCGCTATATTTGTCGGTTTCGGTGTCCTCTTTCAGCACCAGGGTGATCTCGGTGCCAACTTCCGGCTTTTCGGCTTCGGTCAGGGTGTAGCCCTCCACGCCGGAGGACGACCACTGCCAGGCTTCCTCGCTGCCCTCCGCGCGGGAAACAACGGTCACCTTGCTGGCAACCATGAAAGCGGAGTAGAAGCCAACGCCGAACTGACCGATGATGTCAATATTCTCGTTCTGATTGTTTGTCTTAAAGTCCTGGCTGCCGGAGCGGGCAATGGTGCCAAGGTTCTTTTCCAGCTCATCCTTAGTCATGCCAATGCCGTTATCGCTGATGGTCAGGGTGCGGTTCTCTTTATCGGCTGCAATATGAATGTGCAGGTCTTCTTTTTTTACGTTGATGGAGGTGTCCGTCAGGCTCTTGAAATACAGCTTGTCGCAGGCATCCGATGCGTTGGAGATCAGCTCGCGCAGGAAGATCTCGCGGTTGGTATAAATAGAATTGATCATCAGGTCGAGCAGCTTTTTGCTCTCGGCCTTAAACTGATGCATTGCCATAGTTACAATGACCTCACTTTTATATATTTTATGGTTTAGCACTCGCGTGCTTTAAGTGCTAAACATATATTAGCACTCTTACCTGCAAAGTGCAAGTCCTGATTGCCCTTTTTACAAAAAGTTAAAAAACTGTATGTAAAATACAGAAAAAGGCTTTTCAAAGCACATTTTTTGCGCTATCCTAATAACTGTATCTTCATATTTATCATTAGGAGCCTGATGTTATGAAATTTGTAGAACATAAACTTGCCACCGGTGCCATGCTGACCGGCTACCTGCGTGACGAAACCACCGAAATGCCCAGCTACAACACCCGCCCGGCAGTGCTGATCCTGCCCGGCGGCGGCTACCGCTACTGCTCCCCGCGCGAAGCGGACCCTGTTGCCGTCCAGTTTTTGCAGGCCGGCTACCATGTGTTCACCCTGATTTATTCCACCGACCACGCCCCGCTGCTGTGGCAGCCGCTGACCGAAGCCGCGTCCGCCATCCTGTACCTGCGCCGGAATGCGGCGGACCTGCGCATTGCGGCGGATAAGATCACCATCGTTGGCTTTTCTGCCGGTGCCCACCTGGCGGCTTCCACCGCCCTGCTGTGGGATGCAGCTCCCGTGCAGCAGGCCCTTGGTATTACCGGAACCGAAGCCCGCCCCAATGCGGTGGTGCTGGGGTACCCCGTTATCACCAGCGGCAAGTTTGCCCACCGCGGCTCTTTTGAGAACCTGTGCGGCGCGGATGAAGCCCTGCTGCAGACCATGAGCCTGGAAAACCAGGTGCGCCCCGATGTGCCGCCTTTCTTTATCTGGCACACTGTGGAAGATCAGGCTGTGCCCGTGGAAAACAGCCTGCTGCTGGCGGGCGCCCTGAAAGAGAACAACGTGCCGTTTGAGCTGCACCTGTTCACCCATGGCGGCCATGGCTCCAGCACCTGCACCAACGAGGTCAACACCCCTAACAAGCATAACAACGCCTGGCTGCCCCTGTGCATGGGCTGGCTGGGGGAGACCCTGGATTTTACCCTGTGATTTGAGCAGCCCCATTAAGAAGCTGTTTTTGTAACCCTATTATTAAGGAGGTTGTACCATGAAGATCATGTTTTATGCCCTCCGTCCTTTCGACGAGCAAGCCTATTGTGAGCCATACAGCAAACAGTACGGCATTGATTATGCCTATACCGCAGAGGTTCCCACGCCGGATAACCTGGAACTTGCCAAAGGCTGCGATGCCGTCAGCACCAACCCCTGCCTGATTGCACCGGAATATCTGGAAGCCTGGGCCGCGATGGGGGTCAAATTCCTACCCTGCCGCAGCATTGGCTATGACCATATCCCGCAGCAGAAAGCCAAGGAGCTTGGCATGCGCATCTCCCATTCCTGGTATCCGCCGGCAGGTGTGGCCGATTATGCCATTATGCTGATGCTGATGTGCAACCGCAAAGTGGGCCAGATTCTGCGCCGTGCCGATGCTCAGGATTATTCACTGAACGGCAAGATGGGCCGCGACATCACCCGTATGACGGTGGGTGTAATCGGCACCGGCAACATTGGCCGCACTGTGCTGCGCCACTTGAGCGGCTTTGGCTGCAAGCTGCTGGCTTACGACCTGTACCCCAACGATGAAGCCCGCCAGTATGCAGAGTATGTGGACCTGGATACCCTGTACAAGAGCTGTGATATCATCACCCTGCACACCAACGCCACCGCCGCCAACCGCCATATGATCGATGCCAACGCTATTGCCAAGATGAAAAACGGCGTTGTGCTGATCAACACCGCCCGCGGCACCCTGATTGATCCGGAAGCGCTGATAAACGGGCTGGAAAGTGGCAAGATCGGCGCAGCCGGCCTGGACGTTGTGGAAAATGAGAACGGCCTGTTCTACTTTAACCATATGGGCGATGCGTTGCAGAACCGCGAACTTGCCATGCTGCGCAGCTTCCCGAATGTGATCTTTACCCCGCACACCGCGTTTTATACCGATGTGAACGTGGCCAGCATGGTGGAAAGCGCCTTTAAGGCTGTGCGCGCCATGGCGGATGGCGAACAGACCCCACTGGAGGTGCGCCTGTGACAGAACCGGGCCGTGCCGAATCTGCCGCTGCGCTGGCCCAGTGCCCGCGGCTGGCGGCAGGGGAGCCATTTGACTTTGTCTGTGCAGGCTGCGGGGACTGCTGCCGTAACCGGCGGGACCTGGTGCTTTCCGGTTATGACCTGTACCGCATTGCCCGCCGCCTGGGCCTGCCCCCGCGCTTGACGGCGGATGCTTTTTGCAAGCAGGAGTTTGCCCCGCAGACCCTTTTGCCTGCCGTGGTGCTGCGCCCCAATGCCCGCACAGGCAACTGCCCCTTTTTTGAGGCCGATGCCTGCACCATCCACGCCGCCCGCCCGCTGGCCTGCGCTCTTTACCCGCTGGGCCAGGCCATTGACCCGGCAACAGCCGCCATGGAATATTACGTGCAGCTGCCATTGTGCGGTGCCCGCGTATCCGCGCAGGAACAGCGCACCCTGCAAAATTACCTGGACGATGCCGCCATCACCGCCCGCGCCGGGATTGACGCCCGGTGGGCTGTGGTGTGTACCCAGCTTTCGGATAAGCTGCAGCAGGCAGGCGGACGCGAAAACCCGCGCTACCTGCCCGCCGCCCGCCGCATTGCACGCGCCCTGTATTTTGATTATTCCATCCAGGATGATTTTTACCCCCAGTTCAACGCCAACACCCAGGCGCTTTGGCCGCTGCTGGATAAAATGCTGTGAGATCAACCATCAGCGGCTCGGTAAGCGAGACATTGATGTATGCAAGAACAAAAAATAAAATATGACGGTGTATTATGAAGAGGAGGGAAAACCATGGCACCCAAACTGTTATGTGGCCTGCTGCTGACGTTGGTTGGCCTTGTGTTTTCTTCGTTCTGCTTTATCTATGCCGTTATGAACCCCTGCAACTATAATGGCATTAACGGCCTGCTGGGCAGCTTTTTGGGTACCCAAACGCTGGTGCCGTTCATCATCTCCACAGCGGCCATGTGTGCGGGGCTCATCCTCTGCTTCTATGTGGCGTTCCACAAGGACAATAAGGATAAATAACCTGAAGCCATAATAAAATCATAAAGCAGCAGCCCCCGCACCGATGATTTTGTGCGCACATCGGTACGAGGGCTGCTGTCTATTATAAAACGGATGTTAAGAAAATGGCTTGTTACAGGTTGGTGTAGCCCATCAGGCTCTTATCCACCTCGGCGGCGGCATCGCGGCCTTCGCGCAGGGCCCAAACAACAAGGCTCTGGCCGCGGCGCATATCGCCGCAGGTAAATACATGGGGCACGTTGGTGGCGTACTTAGTATCGGCAACGGTGCCGCGCTTGGTCAGGTCAACGCCAAACGCTTCGGCCACATAGGGCTGGCAGCCGGTAAAACCGGCGGCAATCAGCACCAGGTCGCACTCGATGGCAAATTCTTCGCCGGTGGGCACCATGGCGCGGCGGCCGGTGGCTTCATCCACCACTTTGCTTTCCAGCTTGGCAATCAGTGCACCGCAAACCTGACCGGCTTCGTCCTTATAGAACTCTTTGACCGTGGTCTGGTAAATGCGCGGGTCGCTGCCAAACACGGCAATGGCTTCCTGCTGGCCGTAATCGGTTTTCAGCACCTTGGGCCATTCGGGCCAGGCGTTGGCGGCGGTGCGTTCTGTGGGCGGGCAGGGCATCATTTCCAGCTGGGTCACGCTTGCGCAGCCCTGGCGGATGGCGGTGCCGACACAGTCGTTGCCGGTATCGCCGCCGCCGATGACCAACACCTTTTTGTCCTTGGCACTCACGGCCTTGCCATCAGAAAAGCCGGAATCCAGCAGGCTGCGGGTCACGCTGGTCAGGTAATCCACGGCAAAGTAGATCCCCTGTGCATCGCGCCCCGGGGCGTTGATGTCACGCGCCTGCTTGGCACCGCAGGCCAGCACAACGGCATCGTGTGCATCCAGCACATCCTGGGCAGGGGTGCTGCCGCCAACATCGGCGCAGGTTACAAAGTCAATGCCCTCGGCCTTCATAATGTTCACGCGGCGGTCAATGACCTGCTTTTCCAGCTTCATGTTGGGGATGCCGTACATCAGCAGGCCGCCCACGCGGTCCTCACGCTCGTACACGGTCACTTTGTGGCCGCGCTTGTTCAGGTAATCGGCAACCGCAAGGCCGGAAGGACCGGCGCCTACCACGGCAACGGTTTTGCCGGTGCGGGTCGGGGGCGGGCAGGCGGTCAGCAGGCCGGATTCATAGCCATATTCTACAATGGCGTGCTCGTTCTCCTTCACGGTAACAGGGCTGCCGGTGGTGTAGCCGCAGGTGCAGGCGGCTTCGCACAGAGCGGGGCATACCCGGCTGGTAAACTCCGGGAAGCGGTTGGTGGCGCGCAGGCGATGTACAGCCAGATCCCACTTGCCCTGGTAGACCAGGTCGTTCCATTCGGGGATCAGGTTGTTCAGCGGGCAGCCGCTTGCCATGCCGCCAATCATCATGCCAGCCTGGCAGAACGGTACGCCGCAATCCATGCAGCGGGCACCCTGCGCCTGCTGTTCATCCTGCGGCAGCGGGATGTGAAATTCGTTAAAGTTCTGAATGCGTTCTTCGGGCGGCAGCTCCGTGCTGGTCTGCCGGGCAATTTCCATAAATCCTGTCGGTTTTCCCATCGTTTGCGCCTCCCTTATTTGTTAGCAGCGTTCTTCATTGCATAGAACGCTTCGATCTGTGCCTGCTCGCTGTCTTCGCCCTTTTCTTCCATCTGGGCAATCAGGCGCAGCATCTTGTCATAGTCATGGGGCAGGACCTTTTTGAACTTGGGCAGATACTCGCCAAAGTTATCCAGGATTTCCTTGCCGCGGGGGGAGCCGGTGGCTTCCACATGCTCGCGGATCAAATCCTTCAGCAGCGAAACATCATACTTGTGTTCCACCGGCTCCAAGCTGACCATATCCTTGTTGACGCGGGTGTAGAAATCCCAGTCCTCATCCAGCACATAGGCGATGCCGCCGCTCATGCCGGCTGCAAAGTTTTTGCCGGTTTTGCCCAGCACCACCACGGTGCCGCCGGTCATATATTCGCAGCCGTGGTCGCCAACGCCTTCCACAACAGCGGTAGCACCGGAGTTGCGCACGCAGAAACGCTCGCCAGCCACACCGTTGATGAACGCTTTACCAGCGGTTGCACCGTACAGGGCAACGTTGCCAATGACAATGTTCTCGCTGCGGTCATAGGTGACATCCTTGGGCGGGTAAACGATCAGCTTGCCGCCGGAAAGGCCCTTGCCCATATAGTCGTTGGAATCGCCAACCAGTTCCAAGGTCAGGCCAGCGGGGATAAAGGCACCAAAGCTCTGGCCGCCGTACCCGTTACAGATCACATGGAAGGTGTCTTCCGGCAGGGTGTTGCCAAACTTGCGGGTGATCTCACTGCCAAAAATCGTGCCGAACGCGCGGTCGGTGTTGCCAACTTCCAGTTCAACGGTCATCGGCTTGGGCTCTGCCATGTCAAAGCTCTTCTTGAACTTCTTCATCAGCACGCGCATATCCGGCGTTTTTTCCAGGCCGAAGTTGTAAACATCCTTGGCGTTGAAGTGTACGCTGCTGTTTTCCACCAGCGGGTTTTTCAACAGGGCAGTCAGGTCCATCTCGCTTGCGCGGGAACCAGCCGGGGCATCCTTGACTTTCAGCAGGTCGGTGCGGCCAACCAGTTCATCCACGGTATGCACGCCCAGGCGGGCCATGTATTCGCGCAGATCCTCGGCCATAAAACGCATAAAGTTGATGATGTATTCCGGCTTGCCCTTAAAGCGCTTGCGCAGCTCGGGGTTCTGGGTGCAGATGCCCATGGGGCAGGTATCCAGGTTGCACACGCGCATCATCACGCAGCCCATGGCAACCAGCGGGCCGGTGCCAAAGCCGAACTCTTCAGCGCCCAGCATGGCGGCAATGGCCACATCGCGGCCGCTCATCAGCTTGCTGTCGGCTTCAATGCGCACGCGGGAACGCAGACCGTTCATGATCAGGCTCTGGTGTGCTTCGGCAAGGCCCAGCTCCCACGGCAGGCCGGCATTGTGGATGGAGTTGCGCGGTGCAGCGCCGGTACCGCCGTCAAAACCGGAAATCAAAATCACTTCGGCGCCGGCCTTGGCAACGCCGGCGGCAATGGTGCCAACACCGGCTTCGCTGACCAGCTTGACGTTGATGGCAGCCTTGCGGTTGGAGCATTTCAGGTCATAGATCAGCTGGGCCAGGTCCTCAATGGAGTAGATATCATGGTGCGGCGGGGGAGAGATCAGGCCCACGCCGGTAGTGGAGTGGCGGGTCTTGGCAACCCAGGGGTAAACCTTGCCGCCGGGCAGCTGGCCGCCCTCGCCGGGCTTTGCGCCCTGTGCCATTTTGATCTGAATCTCACTGGCGGAAACCAGATACTTGCTGGTCACGCCAAAACGGGAGGATGCCACCTGCTTGATGGCGCTGTTGCGCTCGGTGCCAAAACGGTCTTCGGCTTCGCCGCCTTCGCCGGTGTTGCTCTTGCCGCCGATGCGGTTCATGGCAACGGCCATGCACTCGTGGGCTTCCTCAGAAAGGGCGCCATAGCTCATGGCAGCGGTCTTGAAGCGGTGTACGATGGAATCCACGCTTTCCACTTCGTCCAGCGGGATACCGGCATCGGGATAGTTGAAGTCCAGCAGGCTGCGCAGGTGCATGGCATCGCCGCCCGCGGCGTTCACGGCATCGGTATAAGCCTTGAACTTGTTGTAATCGCCGGTCCAGCAGGCCTGCTGCAGCAGGTGGATGGTCAGCGGGTTGTACAGATGATCTTCGGCCAGCTTGCCGCTGCGGAGCTTGTGCTCACCCAGGCTGGTCAGCTCCATGCTGATATCCAGGCCCAGAGGGTCGAATGCCTGTTTGTGGCGGGCTTCCAGGTCGTTCTGGATGTCGCGGATGGTAATGCCGCCCACACGGCTGACGGTGTTGGTAAAGTACTTATCCACTACCTCGTTGCTCAGACCCAGCGCTTCAAAAATCTGGCTGCCCTGGTAGGACTGGATGGTGGAAATGCCCATCTTGGAGGCGATCTTGACGATGCCGGCCAGAACGGCTTTATTGTAGTCGTTCACGGCGGCATAGTAATCTTTGTCCAGCAGACCCTCATTGATCAGCTCGCCGATGGTCTCCTGTGCCAGATAGGGGTTGATGGCGCAGGCACCGTAGCCCAGCAGGGTGGCAAAATCATGAACCTTGCGGGGCTCACCGCTTTCCAGAATCAGGGCCATGGCGGTGCGCTTGCGGGTACGAACCAGATACTTGGAAACTGCGCCCACAGCCAGAAGGCTGGGGATGGCGACATGGTACTCATCAATTTCGCGGTCAGACAAAATCAGGATGTTGGCACCATCGCGGTAGGCGCGGTCCACATCAACGAACAGGCGGTCAATGGCCTTTTCCAGGTCGGTGTTCTTATAGTAGCAGATGGAGATGGTTTCCACCTTAAAGCCGGGAACCTTCATGGCCTTGATCTTCATCAGGTCGGTTTCGGTCAAAATGGGGTTGGTGATTTTCAGCACCTTGCAGTTCTCGGCGTCCTCTTCCAACAGGTTGCCCTGTGCGCCAACGTATACGGTGGTGGAGGTCACGATCTTCTCGCGCAGGGCATCGATGGGCGGGTTGGTGACCTGGGCAAACATCTGCTTAAAATACTCAAACAGCGGGGGATGGGTGTGGCTCAAAACGGCCAGCGGGGTATCGCTGCCCATGGCACCGGCAGGCTCTGCGCCGTTCTTTGCCATCGGCAGGATCATGGTGGAAACATCCTCGTACTGGTAGCCGAATGCTTTCTGCAGCCGCACCAGCTCGTCATGCTCGTGGCTGGGTACGCGCTCGTTGGGGATCTTCAAATCGGCCAGGTTGACCAGGTTGCGGTCCAGCCATTCGCCGTAAGGCTCGCGGCTGGCGTAATCGGCTTTCAGGCTTTCGTCGTCCACCAGCTCACCCCTGGCGGTATCCACCAACAGCATTTTGCCGGGGCGCAGGCGGTCCTTGCGCACGATTTCTTCGGCGGGAATATCCAGCACGCCGACCTCACTGGAAAGGATCAGGCGGCCGTCTTTGGTGATATAGTAGCGGCTGGGGCGCAGACCGTTGCGGTCCAGCACAGCGCCCATCACATCGCCGTCACTGAACAGGATGGAAGCGGGGCCGTCCCACGGTTCCAGCATGGTGGCGTAATACTGATAGAACGCACGCTTTTTGGGGTCCATACTATGGTTGTTTTCCCACGGTTCGGGGATAGTGACCATAACAGCCAGCGGCAGCTCCATGCCGTTCATAACCATAAACTCCAGCGTGTTATCCAGCATGGCGGAGTCGGAACCACCCTGGTTCACAATGGGCAGAACCTTGGTCATATCCTCTTTCAGGTAGTTGGAACCAATGGTTTCCTCGCGGGCCAGCATGGTATCCACGTTGCCGCGGATGGTGTTGATCTCGCCGTTATGCAGGATAAAGCGGTTGGGGTGGGCGCGGTTCCAGCTGGGTGCCGTGTTGGTAGAAAAACGGCTGTGCACCATGCCGATGGCAGATTCATAATCTTCGCTCTGCAAATCGGGATAGAACAGGCGCAGTTCTTTAACCAGGAACATGCCCTTGTACACAATGGTGCGGCTGGAAAGACTGCACACATAAGTATCCTGGCTGGACTGTTCAAACACGCGGCGGGCAACATAAAGCTTGCGGTCAAAGTCAATGCCGGGCTTTACGCGGGCCGGGCGTTCCACAAATGCCTGCCAGATGCTGGGCATGCAGGAACGTGCTTTGTGGCCCAAAATTTCCGGGCAGGTGGGCACTTCGCGCCAGCCAAGGAAGTTGAGCCCCTCTTTTTTGCAGATGATCTCAAACAGCTTTTTGTCCTGGTTGCGGTTCAACTCTTCCTGTGGGAAAAAGAACATGCCAATGCCGTAGTCACGCTCGTTGCCCAGCGTAATGCCGGCTTCTTCGGCAGCTTTTTTGAAGAACTTGTGGCCGATCTGCAGCAGGATACCGACACCATCGCCGGTTTTGCCTTCAGCATCCTTACCGGCACGGTGTTCCAGGTGCTCCACGATCTGCAAAGCATCGTCGATCGTTTTGTGGGTTTTGCGGCCCTTGATATCCACAACTGCACCAATGCCGCAGTTGTCATGTTCAAACCGCGGATCATACAGCCCGGCGGGGGCCTTGCGCTCTGTAAAGTTTTCCATCCGTTTTTTGCTCCTTCCCGTAAATTCCTGCGGGGCCGGGCGGGAACGCACATTTCCCACCCTGGCATAGATACGAAAAAAGACGTTCCCCAACGGGTACACTAACCCGTTTGTGGGAACGTCTTTGTTCTTGTATGTACTATACCACACCAGTAGGGGAATGGCAATCATCAAACAAAAGATTTTTATGAAATTAACGCAAAAAACTTATTTGCTTTGCTTTGCAAGGATAAAACTTAATAAAATTAAGCTGCGGCAATAACTGCCGGGCAAAACGGTGTGTTATTTGCCGTTTGCAGCCTGCTGCTCTTTCAAAACAGCCAGGATCTCGGTCAGCAGCTTCTCCTGCGTCGGGGCCTTAGGGACTTCCGGCTCGGCGGGCTTTTCTTCTTCATGCTTGCCCAGGTCCATGAGCTTGTTCATGGCTTTCAGCATACAGAACAGAACGAATGCCAGAATGATAAAGTTAATGACGGCAGAGATGAATGCACCGATGCCCAGGTTGATGTCAAACGGCAGGTGCAGCACAACATCACTGAAATCTGTCTGGAACAAAATGCCAATGATGGGGTTGATGATGTTGTCCGTCAAAGAAGTGACCAGCGTGGAGAATGCGCCGCCGATGAGAACACCGATGGCCATGTCCATCATGTTGCCTTTCAGGGCAAAAGCTTTGAACTCTTCCAGGAACTTTTTCATAATGTGTTTCCTCCTGTATGGATAAATTTTTCAGGGCCATGCCCCACACAGGCTGCAAACGGGGCATGGGGCCCGGATTCCAAAATAAAAAAGTTACTTCAGCAGCTTGGCTACAGCGTCTGCTGCGCCGTCCAGATAATCCCCGGCAAAGGTTTCAATCATGCCGGCGTCCGCCTCTTTGGCAAATTCGGGGTTCAGCGGCATTTTGGCCAGCACGGGCAGGTGGTACTTCTTGCCGGTCTCGTCCACATGGCTGTCGCCAAACACGTTGATATGCTTGCCGCAGTCCGGGCAGAGCACATAGCTCATGTTTTCCACAATGCCAAGGATGGGAACCTTCATCATTTCGGCCATCTGCACAGCCTTGCCAACGATCATGCCGACCAGCTCCTGCGGACTGGATACAATAATGATGCCATCTACCGGCAGGGTCTGGAACACGGTCAGCGGCACATCGCCGGTTCCCGGAGGCATATCGACAAACAAAAAGTCAACGTCGTCCCAGATCACTTCCTGCCAGAACTGCTTGACCGCACCGGCAATCACGGGGCCGCGCCACACAACGGGGGCTTCCTCATCTTCCAGCAGCAGGTTGATGGACATGATCTTGATGCCGGTGTGGCTTTCCACCGGGTTGATGCCGTCCTCGGTGCCCATGGCCGGGCCATGAACGCCGAACAATTTGGGGATGGAAGGGCCGGTAATGTCAGCATCCAGCACGCCGACCTTGTAGCCTTTGCGGCGCATGGAAACAGCCATCATGGCGCTGGTCATGCTTTTGCCAACGCCGCCCTTGCCGGAAACAACGCCGATCACTTTTTTGATGTGGCTTTTTGCGTGCGGCGGTTCATGCTGCGGCGCACGGCTGGAACAGTCAGCGTGGCAGTTGCTGCAATCGTGGGTACATGCTTCACTCATGTGGGTATAGCTCCTTTTATCTGTGCCGGGCGGGGCGCTGCAACTGCCCCGCTTCGGCACCGTTCTCCGTTTTGCGGCATGGGCCGCACTTTATTAGTGTACCGCGTCAGAGCACAAAATGCAAGTACTATCAAAACGAATAGCACGCCAAACCAGCAAAAATGTCCGAATTGTAGGGGTGATACTTCTTCATAGAACCCTGCCATAAACCGCAGCAATGCAGAATATACTGGCTTTATACGGGCAAAGGGGGCGGCAAAAACGGCACTGCGGGGGAAAACCTATCTGAAAAATGCAGCACTGCTGACAGTGGCGGGCTTTGCGCTGCGGGCGCTGGGCATGGTGTTCCGGGTGTTTGTGGCTGCGCGCCTGGGGCCGGAGGGTATGGGCCTGTATCAGCTGATCTTATCCGTCTATATGGTGTTTGTTTCGCTGGCTTCGGCGGGCATCAATGTGGCGTCCACACGGCTGGGTGCGCAGTGCCTGACCCGTGGGCGCGGCATGGCCCCGACGCTGCGCAGCCTTGCGGCAACAGCGGCCGTATTGGGCACCGCCGCCATGCTGGCGCAGCTGGCGCTGGCGGACCCTTTGGCCCGCTTTGCCCTGCATGATTCCCGCGCGGAGCTGGGGCTGTATACGCTGGCCCCCAGCCTGCCGTTTATTGCGGCGGCCGGGGCGCTGCGGGGGGGCTTTTTGGCGCGGCGAAGGGTGGAACCGAATATTATTGCCCAACTGGTGGAGCAGACCGTGCGGATGGCCGTGGCCGCATTGGCGCTGGTAAAGCTGGCCCACTGGGGCGCGGCTTACGCTTGCTGTGCGGTGCTCATCGGCAATACTGTCAGCGAGGCGGTCTCCTGCGGCATTATGGCGCTGTTTGCCCGGCAGGAACCGAGCTTCCGCCCATGCGCCGATGACCCGCCCCGCGGCTATACCAGCCGGGAGCTGTGGGAAATTGTGCTGCCCGTGACCGGCAGCCGGTTGGTGGCCAGCGCTTTGCAGGCAGGGGAAAGCGTGCTGATCCCCGCCTGTCTTGCCGCTTACCTTGGCACCCGCGCCGAAGCCGTGGCGCAGTATGGTTCCTTAAAAGGCATGGCACTGCCGCTTATCTTTTTTCCGTTCTCGGTGCTGGCGGCACTTTCCGGCCTGCTGATGCCGGAGATCACCCGTGCCCACACCGCCCAGGATACCGCTGCCCTGCGCCGCCTTGTGCGGCTTGCCATGGGGTTGACGGGTGGGTTCTCGCTGTTGGTGGGGGCCGCGCTGGTGCTGTTTGGCAAGGATGCCGCCATTTTGCTCTATCACGATGCCCAGGCGGGCCGCTATGTGCAGGTACTGGGCTTTGTGGCGCCCTTTATGTACCTGGAAAGCATGGTGGATGCGATCTTAAAAGGCATGGGGGAGCAGCTGGCGACCTTCCGCTATTCGGTGCTGGATTCCATTTTGCGCATTGCAGGCATTTTGTGGCTGATGCCGCAATACGGTATGCCGGGCTTTCTGGCGGTCATGACAGCCTCTAACCTGCTGACCTGCGGGCTGAATACGGGGAGAATGGTGAAGAAGTTAGGAAGTAGGAGTTAGGAGTGAGGAGTTGAGAGGAAAATTAGAAATTAGGAACTGGGCGGCGGGGAGACGGAAAAAGAATAAATAATAAATAATAATGAATAATGGCGGTGGATCGCGGCGCGGGGCGCCGCTCAGAAAATATGGGGTTTGTTATGTGTTGAAGATAGGCGGCAGATAATAGAACGCTCAAAACCGTTCCCTATAAAATTACAAAAATCACCCCGCCGCGGGAAACTTCTGCCCCAACGGCGGGGTGGCTCTGCATTATATATTTTAGGCAATACCGCATAATTCTAAGTGCCGATACGGCGAGCGAGGTGCGGCAGATGCCAAGCCAAAAGCGCAGATAATACTGGATGTCTTATCGAGCATTTTGGCAACGCAGATGCCGTGCCGCAGCTGCCGGAGCGGTGCTTAAGCCGCAAGGCGGGAATTGTGCGGTGTTGCCTTTATATCGGAACAAAGCGGCATGGCGTCCGCTTTTCCATCACAGCGTCTGCCCGCTGACCAGCCCGTTCCACAGGCGGTAATAAATGCCTTTCTTTGCCAGCAATTCCTCGTGGCGGCCCTCTTCCTCAATGCCGGATTTGCCCAGCACCAGAATGCGGTCAGCGTTTTTGATGGTGGTCAGGCGGTGGGCAATCGTCAGCGTGGTGCGGCCCTTGGCCAGCTTATCCAGGCTTTGCCCAACCAGAATCTCACTCTCGTTGTCCAGCGCGCTTGTGGCTTCGTCCAGCAGCAGGATGGGCGGGTTCTTCAAAAATACCCGCGCAATGCTGATGCGCTGTTTCTGCCCGCCGGAAAGCTTGACCCCGCGTTCGCCTACATAGGTATCATACCCGTCTTTCAGCTCCCGCACAAAGCCATCAGCACCGGCCAGCCTGGCGGCGGCAATGATCTCCTCCCGCGTGGCACCCGGCTTGCCGTAAGCGATGTTTTCGGCCACCGTGCCGCTGAACAGGTAAACATCCTGCTGCACCACGCCAACGGCATTGCGCAGGCTGCCCAGGGTAACATGGCGGATGTCCTGCCCGTCAATCAAAATCTCGCCGCCGGTCACATCATAAAAGCGAGGGATCAGGTTGCACAGGGTGGTTTTGCCGCCGCCGGAAGGCCCAACCAGCGCCAGATTCTCGCCGGGGCGGATGTTCAGGTTTACATGACGCAGCACCTTGTTGTGGTCGTCCGGGTATTCAAAGCTCACATCGCGGAACTCAATGCCGCCTTTTTCCACCTGCAGCGGTTTGGCGTCGGGGGCGTCAGTGATCTCAACGGGGGTATCGATAATGTCAAAAAAGCGCTCAATGCCGGTCACGCCGCGCTGGAACTGCTCGGCAAACTCCACAATGCGGCGGATGGTGGCAATCAGAGTGGAAACATACAGCACATAGGCAACCAAATCGCCAGCGCTGATGGTGCCATATACCAGCGAAAGGCCGCCTGCCACAATGACCACCAGATACATCAACCCGTCAAACAGCCGGGTGGAGGTGTTGAACGCGGCCATGGCATGGTAGGTTTTCTTCTTGATGGTCTGGAACGCGGTGTTGCCCTGCTCAAACTTTTTGTTCTCTTCCTCTTCCGCGGCGAACGCCTTCACAACCCGCTGGCCCAGCAGGCTGTCCTCAATCGAAGCATTCAGCTCGCCGATCTGGAACCGCTGGCGGCGGAACGCGGCGCGAAGCTTCAGGTTCAGCTTGATGGATACAACCGCCATCAAGGGCACGCAGGCAAACACCACCAAAGTCAGCGGTATGCTGGCCCCGCACAGGATGATGAACGAAGCCGCAATTTTGATGCCCGCAATAAAAAATTCTTCCGGGCAGTGGTGGGCGAATTCGGTCACATCAAACAGGTCGTTAGTAATGCGGCCCATGATCTGCCCAACTTTGGTATTGGAATAATAGGTGTGGCTCAACCGCTGCAGGTGGGCAAAGGCATCCCGACGCATATCGGTCTCAATGTAAACGCCCATGATGTGGCCGGTGCCGGACATAAAATACTGTGCGGCACCATCAATCAGCCGCAAAATGAGATACAGCAGGGCGAGCTTTAACACCGCATCAACCGTCAGCACAATGCCGGGATCGGTGGCGGCGTTGGTTAGGTAGCTCATAATTTTAGGCAGCACGATATCACACAAAGTGGTCAGTGCGGCACAGAACAAATCAAAAATCAAAATGCGTTTGTATCGCATCAGGTAAGGGGCAAACCGGCGGATCAGCGCCGGGGTGCCAATGTGCTGCTGGCTGGGGTCATTCATAAGATTAAGTTCCTCTTCTTTTCAAAAAATCAAAAATAAATGCAATCAAAAAATCAGGGCAATACCGCATAATTCTAAGTGCCGATACGGCGAGCGAGGTGCGG
>ERZ791805.534-NODE-534-length-16830-cov-6.191595_pt1 | contig 16830 bp, 15 predicted proteins | sample MGYA00510306_ERZ791805 | MGnify/ENA primary metagenome ERZ791805 (study PRJEB30046, sample SAMN00791990) | human gut metagenome | study: EMG produced TPA metagenomics assembly of the A metagenome-wide association study of gut microbiota in type 2... | reverse complement strand
CGGCCAGCCCCGACGCGGGCAGCAAGACGGTCGCGGAGCTGCGCGAGCTGTGCGACTATGCGCAGATGCCCATGATCCTCAAGGGCATCATGACGGTGCGCGGCGCGGAAAAGGCCGTGGAGGCCGGTGCGGCGGCGATCGTTGTCTCGAACCACGGTGGGCGCGTGCTGCCCGGCAGCGCCGCGACGGCGGATGTCCTGCCCGAGATCGCGGACGCGGTTGGGGACCGCGTGAAGATCCTCGTCGACGGCGGCATCCGTTCGGGCACGGATATTTTCCGCGCGCTCGCACTCGGCGCGGACGCGGTGATGATCTGCCGGCCGTTTCTCATCAGCTACTACGGCGGCGGCACGGAGGGCATCGTCACCTATGTGGAGAAGCTGCGCGCGGAGCTGACGGACGCGATGTATATGTGCGGCGCGCGCTGCCTCGGCGACATCACGCGCGACATGGTGCGTGAAATTCGAATGTGATTAATGGAAAAGGCGAGGTCCTCGGGCCTCGCCTTTTGTCAGATAGGTCGTGCAGCGCACCATTGGCATAGAGAAATTCACGCTTGACAGGCGTCCTTTTTCTGCATAGACTGAATATAGAGGCTGCTGTTCAAAAGCGCGCTCTGAAGGATGCGTTTGACAGACGCGCCAGCATCACACGATAAGAATCATTGACTTTTGATTATTTGATGCTATAATAAAAGCGCAGAGAGATGTTTGCTGGGAACAAACACCCCTCTGTGGTGGAAACTTAGACGGTTGCCACATGCATACGAACTACAGTGAGTTGATGAAGCGAAGCTTCACAAACCCGTGAGCCGCCTGTTGCAGCAGACGGCTCACTTCTTTTTGCTATGGAATTTGTCCCATGCTTGGACAAGGATCCAGCAGATGGACACGATCCAGAAAATTTCTTGAAGTGTTATGTATATCACCTCCCAAGAAGAATTTCCCGCGAGGGCGATACATGAGCCTCCATTCTGCGCGCGCGGGAATGAAAGGCAACCGTCTTTTTAACCGCCGCCGTCTACAAAGGGATTAGCTTGGCAAAACCAGGAAACCTCGACACGGACGACAGTTCCACGGCATTATTATACAAGATGTTCTCTCGAAAGTCAAATATCGGAAGCCGAAAGGCGAGGCGTTGCTGCGCCGTGACGGAAAAACAGCTGCAAAGCCATTGGCTTCGCAGCTGTTTTTTGCACTCACAGGTGCTGGTTGCGCGGGATGCGGTCATAGTGCCGCAGCAAAATGGGCTCGAAGGCCGACAGCAGCTTCATGTCGAGATTGAAAAAGTAGATCGTAAACGTCACGGCGAACGCCCCTGCGCCCACGCCGAGCAGCTTCCACGCGAATTTCGGTATTTGCATCGTTCCCCTTCCTTTCTCACCACGCGTTTTCGTCCGGCAGGACCTCAATCGACGGGTCGAGCGGCTCCTCACGCATGACGGTGCGCATATAGGCGTTGAGCTGGTCGCGGATGGCCTGGCGCGTGTAGACGCGCGGGTCGCACAGGTCGTGGCAGACCCAGACGAGGTGGATGCCGCGCGCACGGGCCTGCTCCTCGAACTGGCCGTGCATGCCGGTGAGCGCCTTGCAGGACATGTGCTCCCACATGATGACCATGTCGGCGTGCATCGTCTCGCAAAATTCCCACAGCTCGTCGACGAGCACCTTGTAGCCGCCGTGCGTGCGGTTGCGCATGATCATGTTTTCGTTCAGCCACGCCATGTCGTAGAACGCCTGCTCGCGGTTTTCGGGCGTGTCGGTGTCGGCGATCATGCGCGTGTTGACCAGCGAGAGCATATCCGTCAGCGGCACGATGCCCCAGCAGTGCACCATCCAGTTGAGCATGTCGATGCAGTACTGCGGCTGCACGCCCCAGACGATGGCGCGGTGGCGGTATTCTTTTGCCATCATGCGCCGCGCTCGGCTGCCGCGCTCGGCGTAGCGCATGATCTTGCGGTCGATGGGCGGGAATTTTTCCGACCGGCCGCAGTTTCCCATGTAGTTCGTGTCGTTATAGAGCGAGAACGGTGCGCCGACAAACTGCGGGAACGGTGTGCTGTTCATCTCCAGCCAGGCGAGGCGGTTGCGCGTGGTGTCATTGACGCGCTTGGCGCATTCAAAATAGTGCGACCAGTCCCAGTGCTGGCCCGTGTGCTCCTCGACGAAGGCGATGGCGTTTTTGATGTCCTGCGCGGCGTAGGCCTGCACGTCGTCCTCCTGATGGCGCATGGGCGCGACGAGCTGGAACGTCGGGATGCCGTATTCGCGCTCGAGCCGCTTGGCGATGAGGCCGTTGCCCATGAGCGAGCCGTCGCACGTCGTGTTGCACTGCACGGCGCAGACGCCGAGCACGGCGAAGTCGTCGTCGATGGAGATGCCGGCCTCGGCCTCCGGCATGGGGCACACGTCGCCCGCGATGCCGAACTGCTGCGCCACGTCGAGATAGTGCGTGGTGGAGTTTTGCGTCAGGAGGTTTGCCACGAACATGGTCGGCACCTCGCGCAGGATGGCCTTCACATTCGGGAAGCCCATCATGAACGCAGTCATCTCGTTTTCGTCCGTGAGGACGCATTTGTTGGAAAATTCCACGTCGTTGCCGGTGCGGCGGTCGCCGCGGAAGACGTCGTCCATGGTGTTGGCCACGTCGTAGACCACAAAGTCCATGGCCGTATGGACGATGCGCAGCGCTTCGTCGCGCAGGCCCATCGTGAACTTATCGACCATGTGCGGCACGGCGAGATAGTTGGCCATCCAGCGGTAGCGGAACATGGCCTTGATATTGCGCGGCTTGACGATGAATTTTGCAAGGATGGAGAGAATGTACAGCCAGCGGCCGTAATCATAGAGGGTGTCCTTCACGCCGCGCCATTCGCGCCGCCGGCGGACCTTGCCGCCGTCAAAGAGCACGCCGAGCTGCTTGTCGCCGATGCGCTGTCTGCCCTGGATCGCCGCCATTACCGGACACCTCCCTGTATTTTTTTGATCTCCATGCTCTCGATGAAGGCCTGCACGCGCGTGCGCATCTGGCCGATTGAGGAGCGGATGTTGTACGGCCGGTCCACGGACAGCACCGGGAAGCCGTAGTCCTCGCGCAGCATCACCGAGCCGAGCGTGCGTTCATACGCCCACGGGTCGCAGAACTTGATCTGCTCGTAGAGGATGCCATCGGCGTGGTATTCTCTGGCGATGTCGGCCACGTACTGCTTGCGGCCGTAGACCTTTTCCATGTTCATCGTGCGCGGGCACTGGCCGCGGTAGACATACTGGCGGCAGACCTGCGTGAGCGCGTCCTCGTCGTCCGTGAGCACGATCGGGTCGCGCCCCGGCAGTGAGCCGAAGCAGAACCGGTCGGCGCAGACATAGGCGCCGGTGTCCTCAATGAGCTTGATAAATTCGCTGTCATCCACCTCGGAGCCGACGAGCGCGATGCGCGCGCGGTACGCCTTCTCTTCCGGCTCGCGGCTGCGCACTTCCTCAAGCGTCTCGGCCAGCTTGTCGATCAGCAGGTATTTCGGCGCGACGTAGGTCGCGAGCGTCAGCACGTGGAATTCGTAACCCGTGATGCGCGGCCGGGCCTCCTTGCGGAAGTCGCCGAGCGCGCGGATGAGCGTGCACACGCGGTTGTGTTCGGCCACCGCTTTGCGGATGGCGGCGTCGGACACGTCCGTGCCGAAGGCGTCGTGCAGGGGCCTGAGGATGTGGTTTTTGCACTGGAGCGCAAGCAGGTCTACACCGTTGTCATCGGCCTTGAGCGGGATCTCCATGTACTCATAGAAGAAGCGATCCTTGCCGGCGCCCATGGTCTTGAGCAGCTCCATGTTCTCAACGCAGCGGTTGATCATCGTGCAGCCGTCGGGCGCGATGACGCAGTCGGCAAAGTTGAAGCCGCCCTCGACCGCGCGCTCGAGCAGGGAGCGGCTGGTCTCGCACAGGAGGCTCGTCATGTAATAGGTCGCGATGTCCATCGACCCGGTGTTCGGGGCGTGCAGGCGCACGCCGAAGGTGTTGTCCAGATTCATCAAGGGTTCGGGTGTGTTCTCGCAGACAAAGGCGACGCATTTTTTGCCTTCTGCCTGGGCTTGGACAACAAGCGCGTTGTTGGCCTCCTGCAGGAGGTCCTCGAAGTAGGTCAGGTGCTTCAGGTCTCTCATTGCTGCATTCCCCCATTCTGGTTACACGTTATTCTGTTTTTGTCCTTTCCATGCCGGCTGTTATGTTATTATTTTAACTCCAATATATGGTGCTCGTCAATCGCGTGGTGATTTTTCATCATATTGCGAAAGAAGTGTTAATGATCGTTGTGCAGGATATACAATATTTTGGAACCACTTCCAATATGCGTGTTGAAAATCTGCTTGCTGGTCTGGCTGGCGACCTGAGGCGCATGCAGCTTTCTGCGCAGCAAAAGGCCCCGGGCGGGAACGCATCGCGTTCCCGCCCGGGGCTTTGTTCGAAACAGTGCGCTTAGAACGCCACGTTCATGAACAGCGCCACGCAGCACAAAATTACGGCCAGCGGCACGTAGACATAGCGGCCGACGCCGTACCAGAGCGCGCCGCGCTGGCGGCGGCTGCCGGTGTTGACGGCGGCGAGCAGGTCGTCCTTTTTCATGACGTAGAACCACGACACGGCGCCGAGCGTCGCGCCGATGGGGATGATGTAGATCGACACGAGGTCCATCCACGGGCCCCACTTGGAGATGGGCTCCATGAGCAGACCGAACCCGAGGCACAGTACGCACAGGATGCCGAGCACGGCCGCGCGGCTGAGCTTTGGGAACTTGTGCAGGAGCGACTCGGCGACAGCCTCGAACATATTCTGCAGCGAGCTGACGCCGGCAAAGATCATGGCGACGTACAAAATGACGGCGAAGAGCCGGCCGAGCGGGATGTCCTGCAGGATGGTCGGCAGCGTCACGAACAGCAGGCTCGGGCCTGCGCCGACGTCCAGCCCGTAGGAAAAGCAGGCGGGAATGATGACGAGCGCGGCGACGACGGCGGCGATGGTGTCAAAAATGCCGGTGTGCTGCGCCACGCCCACGACGTCCTCGTCCTTGGACAGGTACGCGCCGTAGACGATCATGCCGCTGCCGGTGACGGACAGGGAGAAAAACGCCTGACCCATGGCCCAGATCCAGATCATCGGGTCCTTGAGCGCCTCCCAGCGCGGGGTGAACATGAACTTGTAGCCCTCGGCTGAGCCGGGCAGCAGCGCCACGCGCACGGCCAGAACGACGAAAATGATGAAAAACAGCGGCATCATGACCTTGTTGGTCTTTTCGATGCTGTGCGCGCCGAGAAAGAGCGTCAGCAGCGTGCCGGCCACGACGATGATGTGATAGGGGATAACGGAGTACGGCTGCGTGGAAAACGACGCGAACCACACGGCGGTATCGCCCGTCATGAGCGTGCCGAGCAGGGAATCGACAAGTGCCTTGAGGATGTACGTCACGATGACGGCGTAGCCGATGGCGATGCACAGCGACCCGGCCAGCGGCAGCCAGCCGAGCAGGCCGCCGACTTTTCCGGCGGTCTTGCCGCGTGTGCCCCAGGCCGACGCATAGGCGCCGAGCGTGCCGGTGCCGGCGCGGCGGCCCATGGCAAACTCCGTCGGCAGACCGACGGTGCTGAAGATGACCACAAACAGCAGGTAGATCAGCAGGAAGGCCCCGCCGCCGTTGCTGCCCAGCTTGTTCGGGAAGCCCCAGACGTTGGCCATGCCGACGGCCGAGCCGACGGATGCCAGGATAAAGCCCCAGCGGCTGGCGAAGCTTTTCGTGTTTTTTGTTTTCATGCGTTCTCCCATCCAGACGTGAAAAACATCTGTGCGGCGCGTGCCGCGCAGATGCCGGGTCTGATTCTCATTTTGGCTGCGCTTTGCCCGTGCACAGCGGCTTCATTTTAAAGTATTGCAGCAGGAAAGTCAAGAAAGTTGCCGGATTTGTTCAAAAATCCGGCAGGGTTTCTTGTGGATTTGACGAATACGGCAGAAAAAGCAGCGCCTCATGGGAAAGGTCGTGAGGCGCTGTAACGATTTCAGTGACCGGCTCAGAACTTGATCTCCTTGCCGGTTTTGCGCCACTGCTTGAACTCCGCAACGGCGGTGAACAGCGCGTCGGACGAGGAGTTGATGGCGGTCTCAACGGAGTCCTGAATGACGCCGATGATGAAGCCGACACCGACGACCTGCATGGCAACATCGTTGGAGATGCCGAACAGGGAGCAGGCCATGGGGATGAGCAGCAGCGAGCCGCCCGCAACGCCGGACGCGCCGCACGCGCCGAGCGCGGCCATGACGGACAGGATGATCGCGACGGGCAGCTGGACACTGATGCCGAGGGTGTGCACCGCGGCGAGCGTCATGACGGTGATCGTGACGGCCGCGCCTGCCATATTGATGGTCGCGCCGAGGGGGATGGACACGGAGTAGAACTCCTTATCCAGGCCGAGGCTCTCGCACAGGGACATGTTTACGGGGATGTTCGCGGCAGAGGAGCGGGTGAAGAACGCGGTGACACCGCTCTCTTTCAGGCACTTGAACACCAGCGGATAGGGGTTTTTGCGGATGACGATGAACGTCATGATGGGGTTGACGACGAGGGCGGCAAAGAGCATGCAGCCGACGAGGATGAGCAGGAGCTTGCCGTACTCGGTAAAGATGGCAAGGCCGCTGGTGGACACGGCGGAGAACACGAGACCCAGGATGCCGAACGGGGCGAGGTTGATGACGAAGCGCACTGCCTTGGTGACGGCCTCGGAGGCGTCGGCGAGGAACTTCTTGGTCGTGTCGGACGCGCCCTTGAACGCGAAGCCGAGCACGATGGCCCAGAACAGGATGCCGAGGAAGTTGCCGCTGACGATCGAGCCGATGGGGTTGGAGACAATGTTGTTGAGCAGGCCGGTGAAGATAGCGGCGAAGCTCTCGGGCGCGCTGTCGGAGGCGGCTTCGGTCAGCGTGATGGTCACGGGGAACAGGTAGCTCGCGATGACGGCGATGACGGCCGCCAGGAACGTGGAGACAAGGTACAGCACGATGACGGTGCCGAACTGCTTGCCCAGCTTCTCCTTGGACTGGGCAAGGGCGCTGATGATGAGGACAAAGACCAGCAGCGGGGCGATGGCCTTCAGGGCACCGACAAACAGGGTGCCAAGGATGCCGATGCCGGGCGCGGTCACGGCGGCGTTGGGAATCAGCAGGGCGAGCGCCGCGCCGATGACCATGCCGATGACAATGCGCAGCACAAGGCTGACGCTGTTGTACGCTTTGACAAGTTTCATTCTTTTTTCTTCCTTTTTTCTGTTTGTTTTGCGTGAAAAGGCGCAAGAGACAGTGTAACAAGATGTGAACACAATGTCAACAGGGAAGCCGACCGGAATGCTGCTCTGTATCCGGATTTTGCGGGAGAATGCGCAGACGCAAAAGTCGGGGCGGTCATTGACCGCCCCGACTTGTTGTTGCTTTGGGGGTGTCCCCCCCGATGCGCGCGTCAGATCTGCTCCTCGACGTCCTTGTCGTCATGGTATGCGATGAGCGCGTTGTAGATCTTTTCGATGAGCTTCATGTCCGCGTTGGTCATGTATGCCAGAAACAGCAGACCAAAGAGTGCGGCGAGCACGATGAGCACGATCCAATACCAGGCCATATTCGTTCCTCCTTACCAGCTGAGTGCGTCTTCGTAATCCAATAGAGTGGGGTCAAGCGGCTTCTCGTTGAGCACCGTGACCATATACTGGCTGAATGCCTCGCGCATCTCGCGGCGCGAGACCGTGCGCGGATCCATGACGTCGTGCGGGATCCAGATGAGATGGATGCCACGCTCGCGCGCCTGATCCTCAAACAGGCCGTGCAGACCGCCGACGTTCTTGCACGATACGTGGTCGTACATGATGACGATGTTCGTGTGGAACTTCTCGCACATCTTCCAGCACTCGTCGAGCAGGTTGACATAGCCGCCGTTGGTGTGCGAGCGCATCATCATCTTCTCATAGCAGCGCACGAGATCGGCCAGCGCCTGCTCTTTGTCGCCGATGGTGATGGGCTGGTAGCTGAGCATGGCCTCCATGTCGTTGACGCAGGTGACACCCCAGCAGTGCTGCGTCCAGTAGGTAAAGTTGGTGTAATAGTGCGCGGGGCATGCCCAGACGAGGCAGCGGTATTTCGGCTGGGGCGCGTTGGCTGCCTTGTCCTGCTCGTAGCCCTTGAGCATCATCTTCGTGACGCGCAGGTCCGTCTTGTGCATGAACTTGTCCATGCAGGCTGCCGCCATGAACTCATATTCGCGCTGCAGTGCCAGCGCCGCACCGCAGACCTGTGGGTGCTCGGTGCAGTTGACGTCCCACTTCTCGATCATACAGCGCGAGCTCTCGTTGTACATTTCGGCGTTTTTCCAGAAGGCGTCCCAGTCCCATTTGACGCCGAACTGATGCTCGAGAAATTCGATACCCTTTTTCAGGTTCTTGACCGCATAGGTCTGCACCTCCGGTTCGTTGACACGCTGCGGCGGCGTGATCTGGAACGAGGGAAGCTCCTTGAAGTGCCGCGTGAGGATGTTCGTCTGCGAGATCGCGCCGTCGCACGGCATCGTGCCGGTGAAGTAGCACTTGCCGACGCGCGGATAGTCGTCCACCACGGCGCAGCCGCTCTCGGCGGCGGGTTCGGGGCAAACGTCCGCCGGCAGACCGAGGTGCTCCATGGCGTCGATGTAGAACATGCTGGCGTTCTGGTCGACCTCCGACGGCAGACCGATGGCGAACATGGCGATGTCGATCCACTTCACGGTGGGGAACCCCATCATGATCAGGTGCGGGGTCATCTCATCGAACATGACGGTGTTCTCGCGCAGCTTCGCCGCGTGCTTGCTGTTGGGGCGTAGGTTCTTGTCGCGTATGATGATGTCACGCACGCCGAGGACGGAGTTATGCAGCACGGAGAAAAACTGGTTGTGTGCATAGCGCAGCTCCTTGCCGCGCAGCCCCATGGTGTGGCGGTCGACCATGTGCGCTGCGGTGAGATAGGACACCATCCAGCGGTAGCGCAGCATGGCCTTGACCATCAGGATCGGGTGGCAGCCAAGCTTTGCGGCCATGAAGCCGTAGAGATACAGCCAGCGGAAGAAATCATAAAAGGTGTCTCGGAAGCCGCGCCATTCGCGGGCGCGGAAGGCGCGGTGCTCGGCGGAATAGAAGCGGCCGAGGCCCTTGCCGGTTTTGGGGTTGTAGGCCATGTCAGTTGTCCTCCTTTTGCGCTGAGCGCAGCTGCTTCATTTCCAGACTCTCCACAAAGGCCTGCACGCGCGTGCGCAGCTGGCCGCTCTGCCCCGCGATGTAGGGGCGGTCGATGGAGAGGATGTGGATGCCGTAATCGCGCGGCATGATTTGGTTTGCGATCACACGCTCATACGACCAGTAGGTGCAGAACTTCATCTGTTCGTAGATCGCGCCGTCGGCCTTGAAGTCGTGCACGAGCTGGGCAACGTGGTCATTGCGGTACTGGACGCGGTGCAGCGCACTCTGGCGCGGGCACTCGGTGTGCTGCAGGTACCAGCGGCACACCTGCGTGAGTGCATCCTCGCCGTCCGTAAGCACGATCTCCTGACGGCCGGGGAAGCTGCCGTAGCAGTAACGGTCAGCGACCACCAGCGCGCCGCAGCTCTCGATGAGCCGGATCAGGTCCGGGTCGTCGATCTCGGAGCCGACGACGGCGACGCGCACACGGTAGTTTTTCTGCGCATCGGCCTCACGCGTCCTGATCTCGGCGAGCGTCTCGCGCAGCAGAGGCAGGATCAGCCGCTTCGGGCAGACGTAGCTCACGAGCACCAGCACGGCGTATTCATAGCCCGTGATGGGCGGGGTGTCGAGCTTGCGCGTCTCGCCGATCTCGGTGAGGATGCGGCAGACCTCGTTGTGCTCGCTGACCGCGGTGCGGATGGCAGCGTCCGAGGTATCGACGCCGTAGTTTTCGCGCATGGGCTTGAGGATCTTGCGTGAGACCTGCTCACAGATGTGCTCGACGCAGTCGGCATCGTCGGAATACGGGATGTCGAGGTTGCAGTAGAAGAATTTGTCCTTGTCCGCCCCCTGCGTGTGCATGATCTCCATGTTCTCGATGGCGCGGTTGTTGGCCTCGCACACGTCGACGCCCGCCATGGCGTGCAGGAAGCCGTAGTTGCCCTCGAGCGCGCGCTCGAGGATCGCGCGGGAAAACTCGCAGCTGTTGTTGGCCATGTAGTAGGTGGCCAGCTCCATGGAGGTGGTGTGCGGCGCGCGCAGACGCACCGAAAAGCAGCTGCCTAGATTCAGCAGCACCTCCGGCGCGTGAAAGCAGGTATAGCCGATCGCCAGATCCCCTTCCGCTTCGGCCTTACGGGCGAGCTCGTTGTGTGCATCGTCCAGCAGGCGCTCAAAGTACATCAAATGCTTCAGTTCCTTCATTGCGGCCCTTCTTTCTTTTGATATCTGTCTTCCTTCTCTGCTCGTGTCAGTCAAACTGACATAAGTGGGTATACACAAATCCCGATTGCTCGGGATCTGCTGTGTATGTGGTTATTTGCCACTGAGTGCGCGCACGAACATCTGGCTCAGGTGGCGCATCCGGCTGTCGTAATCAAGCGCGCTCGCGCTCGGCGAGCCGCCGATAGACAGGCGCTGCATGATGCCGAGGATTGCGTCGTAGGAGTTGTAGTAGATCTCCCGCACGTCGACCTCCGGGCTGATCGAGCCGTCGGCAAGTCCCTTGCGGATCGCCTTGGCCATCGGGCCGCCGGAGGTCTCAAACGGCTCGGGCGGCTGGTTTTTGATCTCGTGGAGTCTGCCCGCGGCATGCAGCGTCAGCTCCGCGTCGAGCGTGAAGCGCATGCCGTTCGGGTCGAGGTGGTAGAGCTGAGAATAGCAGACGAGGACGTTTTCCGCGTCCTGCAGGCCGGTCGTGCCGCCGTCGGCCACGGTGCGGGACATCCGGTCGATGCGCTCGAGGATGCGCTTCCAGTAGAGCAGGGACGCGGCCAGGACCAGATCGGCCTTGGTCTCAAAGTAGCGAAAGACCGACCGCTCGGTGAGCCCGGAGCGCAGCGCGATGTCCGCGACCTTGGTCTTTTCGATCCCGTTGGCCAGAAAACAGTCCAGCGCGACCTCCGTGACCAGCCGGATATTCTTTTCTCTCTGCTCCTCGTGCGGCAAGTGCGTTCGCCTCCTCTGTTCCTGTCAGTTACACTGACAGGAACAGTGTACCGCGAAAAGCAGGGAATGTCAAGCCCTTAACAGAACGCACAGAAAATAAAAATGTGCTGTTCAGCAGCCTGAGCGGCACATTGCAGCGCGCCAAAGAAGCTCTGCGAGGGCACTTGGCAGCCTTGTGCTACGTATGCTTTGTTTTAGGGAAAGAGCTCCTTGCTATCGGCCGCGGTCAGAATATCGCAGCCGAGCCTGAGCCACGCCATCGTGCAGCTGGAGCAGGAGCTCGGTGTGCCGCTGTTTGAAAAGAACGGGCGCAACGTGGAGCTGACGCAGTTCGGCGAGGTGTTTCTCAAGCAGGTGCGCCAGTCGCTGGAGATCCTCGACGGCAGCGTGGACTATCTGCACCGCATTGCCGCCGGAAACGGCGCGGTGCGGCTCGGCCTGCTGCGTGCGCTGGGGGTCGAATATCAGCAACAAGATCAAGGGCAACGCCGGTGAGCCGATGAGCCAACCGCCCTATGGTTACATCAAGGACCCGAGCGATCCGAAGCATTGAATCGTGGATGGCGAGGCAGCCCAGGTTGTGCGCCGCGTTTACAGCATGACTTTGGAGGGCTTCGGAGCAGAGCAGCACCCAGCTTGAAAAGGACGGTGTCCTAACCCCGCGGGCCTACTGGCTCACAAAGGGCATCAAGCGCCCCGGCAAGGGCAAACAGCAGCCGCCTACCAAGTGGAATAGCTCCACCATTACCAAAATTCTCTCCCTGCAGGAATACTGCGGCGACATTCTCAATTTCAAGACTTATTCCAAGTCCTACAAAAATAAGAAGCGGATCAGCAATGACCGTGAAAATTGGGTGGTGTTCCAGGATGTCCATGAGGCGATCATTGAGCGTGCTGTGTATGAGCAGGTGCAGCAGAAGCGGGGAAAAATCCGCAAACGCTGCACCAACAGCGGAGAACACAATATGTTTTCCGGCCTGTTGGTCTGCGCCGATTGCGGCAGCAACCTTCACTTTCACTTCAATCAGGGCAATCCGGAGATCAAGTATTTCAACTGCTCCAACTACAAGGGCAATCGCGGCACCTGCACCTCTACCCATTATGTCCGTGTGGACTTCCTGGAGGAAGTGGTGCTGGGTGAGATACGGCGCTTAACGAAATTCGCAAGTCTCTATGAGGACAAATTTGTAAAAGCGGTGATCGGTCATTCCCAGCAGGCGGAACAGACAGACCGCAAGCTGAAGGAAAAAGAGCTGAAAACGCTCCTTGCCCGTGATGAAGAATTGGACGGCCTCTTTGAACGCATCCACTATAACTGCGTCGGAACGATCGAGATTCCAACGGTGCTGCCCCTGCCGATCCCGGAAGTGTCCGTAAATACAAGAAAAGGCGTAGTTGTCAACTACGCCCCCTGTGAACTCGCTGTATAAAAAGCGAGTGTTCTTACAGCCTTTCAAATGCTATAAGAACACTCGATATGGTTGCGGAGACAGGATTTGAACCTGCGACCTCCGGGTTATGAGCCCGACGAGCTACCGAACTGCTCCACTCCGCGATATGAACTTGACCCCTCAAGGCTCATATACTATAACATATGAGCCTTGGGTTGTCAAGTGTTATTTTAGCGCTCGGAAACAGAAGATTCTTCCTTTTCTGAGACGTCCAGTGTCTCAACTGCCTCGGCGCGGCCATTTTGCAGCTTGAGCTCGGCGAGGATGTCTGCCAGCAGCTCATCCGTGGTGGGCTTGGCCGGGGCTTCCGGCTCGGGCTCTTTTTCTTTCTTGCGGTTGAAGCGGTTGATGATCTTCACCATCCAGAACACGACGAATGAAATACACAGGAAGTTGATGATGGACATGATCAGATCGCCGATCGGGAACACGCCGACGGTCACGCCGGAGAAGTCCAGCCCGCCGATGATGAGCGAGATGAGCGGATTGATGATGTCGTTGACGAGCGCGGTGACGATGGCCGTGAACGCGCCGCCGACTACGACGCCGACGGCCAGGTCAATGACGTTGCCGCGCGAGATGAAAACCTTGAATTCGTCGAGCCAACTGGGCTTTTTCATGATACAGACACCCCTGTTTTTTCTGTAGTTTCAGTGCTTGGGCACGAGGACTTCCGTGCCGCCCATGTACGCGCGCAGCGCCTCGGGAATGACGACGCTGCCGTCGGGCTGCAGATTGTTCTCGAGGAGCGCGATGAGCATGCGCGGCGGGGCGACGCAGGTGTTATTGAGTGTGTGGGCGAGATAATTCTTGCCGTCCTTGCCCTTAATGCGGATGTGCAGACGGCGGGCCTGCGCATCGCCGAGGTTCGAGCAGGAGCACACCTCAAAGTATTTCTGCTGGCGCGGGCTCCAGGCCTCAATGTCGCAGGACTTGACCTTCAGGTCGGCGAGGTCACCGGAGCAGCACTCGAGCTGGCGTACCGGGATGTCCAGGCTGCGGAAGAGCTCAACGGAGTAGCGCCAGAGCTTCTCGTACCAGTCCATGCTCTCCTCCGGGCGGCAGACGACGATCATCTCCTGCTTTTCGAACTGGTGGATGCGGTACACGCCGCGCTCTTCGATGCCGTGCGCGCCTTTTTCCTTGCGGAAGCAGGGCGAATAGGACGTCATCGTCTGCGGCAGCTGATCCTCGGTGAGGATCTGGTCGATGTAACGGCCGATCATGGAGTGCTCGCTCGTGCCGATGAGGTAGAGGTCTTCACCCTCGATCTTGTACATCATGGCGTCCATGTCCGTTTGGCTCATGACGCCCTCGACCACATTGCCGTGGATCATGAACGGCGGGATGCAGTAAGTAAAGCCCTTGCCGATCATGAAATCGCGCGCGTAGGCCAGCACTGCCTCGTGCAGGCGGGCAATATCGCCCATGAGATAGTAAAATCCGTTGCCGGAGACACGGCGCGCGGCGTCGAGATCGATGCCGTCAAAGCGCTCCATGATCTCCGTGTGGTACGGGATCGGGAAATCCGGCACGACGGCCTCGCCGAAGCGCTGCACCTCGACGTTGCAGCTGTCGTCCGGGCCGAGCGGCACGCTGGGGTCGATGATCTGCGGGATGGTGAGCATGATCTTGTGGATCTTGGCCTCAAGCTCCTCCTCCTGCTTTTCGAGCTCGGCCAGACGCGCGGCCTGCGCGGTGACCTGCGCCTTGACGGCCTCGGCCTCTTCCAGCTTGGACGGGTCCTTTTTCGCCTGGCCCATGAGCATACCGATTTTTTTCGACAGGCTGTTGCGCTCGGCGCGCAGATTCGACGCCTCGTTGATGGCGGCGCGGTTGGCCTTGTCGAGCTCGATTACTTCATCGACGAGCGGGAGCTTGGCGTCTTGAAACTTTTTGCGGATGTTTTCCCGAACCAGATCGGGGTTTTCGCGGATCAATCGAATGTCAATCATGGTGTCTCTGTCTCCTCAGTATTCTATATGTATCAGTTGTGTATCAGTTTCTGCGGCCGAGGCCCTCGAGCGCCTGCAGCAGCGCCTCGCGGTCGTCCGCGTCGTAGTATTCCAGCTCGATGCGCCCGGTCTTGCGGCCCTGCGTCATGCGCACCTTGCGGCCGAGTACTTGCTCAAGATGCCGTGCGCATTCGCCCAGATAATCCACACCGGCGGGCTTTTTCGCCGGTTTTTCCTGCGTATCTTTGAGCAGCTGTGCGGCCAGCGCCTCTGCCCGGCGCACAGACAGGCCCTTTTCAATCACGGTTTTCGCTGCGGCGAGCTGCATTTCCGGGTCGCCGAGCGGCAAGAGCGCACGCGCGTGCCCAGCGGACAGTGTGCCGTCCTCGACGAGCTTTAATACCGGCTCAGATAAAGCCAGCAGCCGTGTCGCGTTGGCGACGGCGGGGCGTGATTTGCCCACGCTCTGCGCCACATCGTCCTGCGTCATGCCGTAGACATCCTGCAGGGCTCGGTAGCCTTTGGCCTCCTCAATAGGGTTCAGATCCTCTCGCTGAAGGTTTTCAACCAGCGCCATCTCCATGGCGCGCTGCTCGTCTGCCGTCAGGATGCGCACCGGTACTTCCTTGAGACCAGCCATGCGGCTGGCGCGCCAGCGGCGCTCGCCCGCGATGATCTGATAAAATCCGCTGTCAAGCGGCCGGACCGTGATCGGCTGGATGAGCCCATAGGTGCGGATGGACTCCGCGAGCATTTCCAGCGCTTCGGGGTCAAAGCGCTTGCGCGGCTGGTCGGCGCGCGGCTCGATCTTTTCAATCGGCAATAAATCAGGCGCAGTCTCCTCACGCTCCGGCTGCGGGGACGGATATTCCTCACCGAAGAGCGCGCCGAGGCCCATGCCGAGGCCCTTCTTTCCGTCTTTACCCATGTTTCACCTCCGTAGCGGCAGCGGCTGCTTCCTGCGCCGCTTTTGCCGCCTTGTCCTCGCGCTTGATGAGCTCACCTGCCAGATGCAGGTATGCCCGCGCGCCCTTGGACTCTTTGTCATAGGCGATGGCGGGTTTGCGGTGGCTCGGCGCCTCGGACAGGCGCACGTTGCGCGGGATCATGGTCTTATAGACCTTTTTGCCGAAGAACTTGCGCACCTCGTTCACGACCTGGTCGGACAGCTTGGTGCGGCCGTCGTACATGGTCATGACGATGCCCTGCACCGTCAGCTCCGGGTTCAGGCGCTTGTTGCACATTTTGATGCTGCGCATGAGGTCGGCAATGCCCTCGAGCGCGTAGTATTCGCACTGCACCGGGATAAGCACGCTGTCGGCCGCGACGAGCGCGTTGATCGTCAGCAGCTCGAGCGACGGCGGGCAGTCGATGAGGATGAAGTCGTAATCGCCCTGTACCGCGGCGAGCGCAGTTTTCATGATGTATTCCCGCTGCTCGGAGCTCACGAGCTCCACGGAGCAGCCGGAGAGATTCATATTTGCCGGCAGCACATCGCCGTATTTTGTGCTGCGGGTGCAGTCAGCGGCGGCCGCGCCGTTCATCAGCATATCGTAGCAGTTGGGCGTCGCGGTTTTGTCCACGCCCATGCCGGAGGTGCTGTTGCCCTGTGGGTCGCAGTCGACGAGGAGCACGCGCCGCCCGCGCTTTTTGAGCGCACAGGTCAGATTCACACACGTGGTCGTCTTGCCGACTCCGCCTTTCTGGTTGGCGACGGCAATGATTTTGCCCATGGTTTGCCTCCCTGAATTGTGTTTGCCGCTATTATACCAGCGCGCGGCCGCGTTTTCAACTGTCTGGGGGCCCCGCGGCAAATTTTTGTGCTGTTTCACGTGAAACAATGCGAAACGCGGCGGGTGTGTTTCACGTGAAACATTGCCTCAGGACAAAAACATGTCCACGTCGCCGATGGTCAGCCCGTCGTGCAGCGCGAGATTGATGCCGTAGCCGATGAGCTTTGCCGCATCCCGCACCACTGCGTCAATATCACGCGGAGTGACGAACATCTGCGCCGCGCGGGGATCGTCCGAAAAGCCGCCCGCGTCGATCACGGTCGGCAGACCAATGGCTGCGACCGGGATGCCGAGCGTATCGCGGCTCAGACCGGTGCGGTCATTGCCGACGCCGCTGCCGGGCGTGATGCCGGTGTCCGTGAGCTGAACGGTACGACCGAGGCGGTCGAGCTCCGCGCAGGCGAGTGCGTCCACGGCGATGATGGCGTCCGGGTGCAGGCGGTCTGCGAGTGCGC
>ERZ791805.510-NODE-510-length-17247-cov-2.712773_pt1 | contig 17247 bp, 18 predicted proteins | sample MGYA00510306_ERZ791805 | MGnify/ENA primary metagenome ERZ791805 (study PRJEB30046, sample SAMN00791990) | human gut metagenome | study: EMG produced TPA metagenomics assembly of the A metagenome-wide association study of gut microbiota in type 2... | reverse complement strand
CCACCGCATACGGACTGTAAGGATGGAACGGCGTATTCTCGTTCTGCGGCACTTCCTCCACCTTTCCGTAGAGTTCAGAAGTAGAAGCCTGATAGATGCGGCAAGTATCTTTCAGACCACACAGACGCACCGCTTCCAGCACACGGAGCACACCCGTAGCATCCACGTCGGCTGTAAACTCCGGTGAGTCAAAGCTCACCTGCACGTGGCTCTGTGCAGCCAGGTTATAAATCTCTGTAGGACGCACCTTGCTCACTACCTGCAAGATACTCATCGAGTCACCCAAGTCTGCATAATGCAAGTGAAAGTTCGGTTTTCCTTCCAGGTGCGCGATACGTTCGCGGAAGTCCACCGATGAACGACGAATCGTGCCGTGCACGTCATATCCTTTTTCCAATAAGAATTCGGCCAGAAACGAACCGTCCTGTCCTGTAATACCTGTGATTAATGCTGTTTTTCTTTCCATGTAATATTTATGTAAATTATCTTCCTTTATACATACTTTCGTAATATTTCTGATAGTCACCGCTTGTTACGTTGTCCATCCATTCTTGGTTGTCCAGATACCAGCGAACTGTCTTTTCAATACCTTCTTCAAACTGCAAGCTTGGTTCCCAGCCCAGTTCCTTTTGCAGCTTGGTAGAGTCGATGGCATAACGCATGTCGTGGCCCAGACGGTCGGTTACGTATGTAATCAAGTCCATATCTTCGCCTTCCTTGCGTCCCAGCAGACGGTCTACCGTATTAATCACCACTTTAATGATGTCAATGTTCTTCCATTCATTGAAACCACCAATGTTATATGTTTCTGCAATCTTACCGTTGTGGAAAATCACGTCGATGGCACGTGCATGGTCTACCACATACAGCCAGTCGCGTACGTTCTCGCCCTTGCCGTATACCGGTAGCGGTTTGCGGTGACGGATGTTGTTGATGAACAGCGGAATCAGTTTTTCCGGGAACTGATATGGTCCGTAGTTGTTTGAGCAGTTAGTCACGATAGTCGGCATGCCGTAGGTATCGTGGAAGGCCCGTACAAAGTGGTCACTGCTTGCCTTGCTGGCAGAGTAGGGGCTGTGCGGATTGTATTTTGTATCCTCATAGAAGAAATCCTTTCCGTAAGCCAGATGATGTTCAGAAGAGGAAGCCGTGGTAGTGAACGGTGGCTCGATACCCTCCGGATGCGTCATCTCCAATGCTCCGTACACTTCATCTGTAGAGATGTGGTAGAAACGTTTACCCTCGTATTTTTCCGGCAGACTTTCCCAGTACACTTTGGCAGCTTGTAGCAGAGATAATGTACCCATTACGTTCGTACGGGCAAAAGTGAACGGATCTTTGATGGAGCGGTCCACATGGCTTTCAGCTGCCAAATGGATGATACCATCTATCTGATACTGTTGCATCAGTTCCTGCATCTTTTCATAGTCGCAGATGTCCGCTTTTACAAACACATAATTCGGTTGATTTTCAATGTCCTTCAGGTTAGCCAGATTACCTGCATACGTCAGCTTGTCCAGGTTGATGATACGGTATTCCGGATATTTGTTTACAAAAAGACGAACCACGTGGCTGCCGATAAATCCGGCACCACCGGTAATCAATATGTTACGTTTGAATGTAGCCATAATAAGATAATTTGAGGGTTAATTATTCTTTGTCAAATGCTCGATGCAAACTTTCAGCGAATCCGTCCAATAAGGAATGCGGATACCGAAGGTCTCCTTGATTTTCGTCTTGTCCAGTACCGAGTAAGCCGGGCGCTTCACCGGACTTGGGAACTCGTTGCTGTGGCAAGGCTGGATGTCACATTCCGTGTGACCGGCCATAGCTGCAATCATTTTGGTAAAGTCATACCAGGAACAAACTCCTTCGTTACTGAAATGATAGATTCCCGTTTTGCTGTAGGCCGATGCCGGCTGTTCTTTGGCATAGTCTTTCAGCACGACTTCAATGGCTTTTGCCAGATCGTATGCATAGGTCGGAGTGCCTGCCTGGTCAAACACCACTTTCAGTTGTGGTTTGGTAGCCGTCAGGTTCAGCATGGTTTTCACGAAATTTTTACCGAATTCAGAATACAGCCAAGCCGTGCGGATAATCACGTAGTTGCATCCGGCAGCTTTGATATTTTCTTCCCCTTCCAGCTTGGTCAAACCATACACCCCGGTAGGAGTACCTTTCTGGTCTTCCCGACAAGGAATGTTGTAAGGGTCACCGCAAAACACATAGTCCGTAGACACGTGTATCAGCAGACCACCAGCTTCTTTCATCGCGATGGCCAGATTTTGCGGTGCCTTGGCATTGAGTGTGCGGCAGAAATCTACGTCTGTTTCCGCTTTGTCCACATTGGTGTAGGCAGCACAGTTTACGATACAATCCACCTTGTGTGTTTTTACCACTTCCTTTACTGCTTCCAGGTTGGTAATGTCGAGTAGGGTAGTTTCCAGTCCTTCCACTTCCGTTACATCCGTGAAGATAAAGTGGTCGGTCATCTCTTTGCTGATAAGGCGCATTTCGTTACCTAGTTGTCCGTTGGCGCCTGTCACAAGTATATTCATATTCCCCTGATTTTTTATTCGTACAAAGGTATGTTGATATCAAAAGGAGAATCAAAATCCTTCAGTAGCGGATGCTTGGTGTCTTTTTCGCTCAGGATGGCCTGTTCCGTCGGAATGCGCCAGTCAATACCCAGCGAATTGTCCAGAATGCTGATTCCTCCGTCCGCTTCTGGGTGATAGAAGTTGTCGCACTTGTACTGGAAAATGGCCGTTTCACTCAGTACGGCAAAACCGTGTGCAAAACCGCGCGGCACAAAAAACTGGCGATGGTTTTCTTCCGTCAGTTCCACAGCCACATGCTGTCCGTAAGTAGGACTTCCTTTGCGGATGTCTACAGCCACGTCCAGCACGGCGCCCTTCACGCAGCGTACCAGTTTACTCTGTGTGTAAGGCGGACGCTGGAAATGCAGTCCACGCATTACTCCGTAGGACGACATACTTTCGTTGTCCTGCACAAAATCAATTTTGCCCACCTTTTCTTCAAACTCCCGTTGAGAGAACGATTCAAAGAAATAGCCTCTTGCATCCTTAAAAATGCGTGGTTCGATAATCACCACACCCTCTATCGCCGTTTTAATTACTTCCATTTTAATTGTGTATTTACTATTTAATTATTAACTCAGAACGTTTTTCATTCTTCATTATTAATTATTCATTAATCCAGGTTTGCTTCCCCAGTACGTTCCACTTCGTCAATCACCTTCAGCAGATATTGACCATACTGGTTCTTCAGCATCGGCTGTGCTTCTTCACGCAATTTGTTTGCCGTAATCCATCCTTTGCGGTAAGCAATGCCTTCCAAACATGCCACTTTCAGTCCCTGGCGTTTTTCAATCACTTCAATGTAGGTAGAAGCTTCCGCTAGTGAATCGTGCGTACCTGTATCCAGCCATGCAAAGCCACGGCCTAAGGTCTGTACCTTCAGTTCGCCATCCTCTAAGAAACGCTGGTTCACTGTGGTGATTTCCAGTTCACCGCGAGCCGACGGCTTGATGCTTTTAGCTACATCCACCACCTTGTTCGGGTAGAAATACAATCCCACCACTGCATAATTTGATTTCGGATGCTGCGGTTTTTCTTCAATGGACAGACAGTTACCCTCCTTGTCAAATTCCGCCACTCCGTAACGTTCCGGATCACTCACCCAGTAGCCGAATACCGTAGCCTTCTTTTCTTCCTCAGCGGTACGTACCGCTTCGCGCAGCATGGCACTGAAACCATTTCCGTGGAAAATATTGTCACCTAACACTAGGCAGGCTGCATCATCCCCAATGAACTTTTCTCCAATGAGGAAAGCCTGAGCCAGTCCGTCCGGCGACGGCTGTTCCGCATATTCAAAGCGTACCCCGAAGTTACTGCCGTCACCCAACAAACGCTGGAATCCCGGCAAGTCGTAGGGTGTCGAGATAATCAGAATTTCACGGATACCCGCTAACATCAATACCGAGATAGGGTAATATATCATCGGTTTGTCAAACACGGGGAGCAACTGCTTGCTTACTCCTTTGGTGATGGGGTAGAGGCGTGTGCCGCTGCCGCCGGCTAAGACGATTCCTTTCATATTTAAAGAGTTTTTATTTCAGATGTGAATATAAGAAGAAAATATATAAATCAAAATTTTTCTAATTCCAATTGTGCATAATCAGACCTAAGCATCATTGTTTTGCCATTGCAATGTATGATATTAAAAATCGTTTCTTGCTGATTGTTGATACCAAAATTACGTAATGATTCTATTGGAGCATTTTGTTTATTGTCGCTCGTACTACTCCGTACCTTAAAGTCTTTTAAGACAAGCTGAGTGCCATTCTCCCGATATTCAGTTCTACTTATATACGTGCCGTATCCATTCGGACCTTCTTTCTCAGACACTTCTGTCACCATGCGGGTTATGCTATAGTATAAGCGTTGGCATGTAATGCTTTTGTCTGTTTCTAATATCGTAAATTGCTTTAATCTCCACAGTCCTTCAATATCGCTATTTATAGGAGCCTTTTTGCACCCGTTGATTCCTATAATAAGGCAGAGCATATAAAGTATGGCTAAAATTTTCTTCATAAACTGAATCCTCCTGATTTACTGATGGTAATCATTCCTCCAGTACTATTTCCCGGATAATTTCCTCTGTCAATAGCCATGCATGCAGTGAAGCTCCAACCTTTTAATTTTGCCGGTGTGTACGTGGCTTCAAAAAGGCTGCTGAACTGTTTTGTTACTTTGTCAAATGGATTTACATATGTTCCCCAGTTTCTTGAGTAAGATAGAAGAATTCTCCAATTCCATTCTTGGTTGGGATTTCCGGATACTCCTAGATGTTGTGCTTTTACTCTACTTCCTTTTATTTCATTTGAAGCATCTTGGTTATATTGTGGCCCAAACAGGAATGGATGTCCTAATGAGGCGCCATAATTCTGCCAACCTAAATATTCACCATTATTGTAGTAATTGTCTCCTCCACTCATTTGCAAATCAGTGAACGAGCCTGCTATACCGTCGTAAAGAATTGGTCCTGTTTGGTCTGTAGTATTCAATCCCTCCCATACTATAGAGTTTATCCATTTATTGGTTGGAAATGAAATTTCCAGTCCAATGTGACCATCTTTCCATCGTCCGTATTCCCAGAACATTTGCGAATGATCTTCAAAATAATGTTCCAAGTAAGCTCTGAATTTCCAGTCTTTGTAAAAATAGTTGAGTCCGAAATTCCAGCTGCCGCAATGATTTCCCTGTACATTGGAAAGAGTGCTTTCTTGTTTTGGAAAGAATATTTTCCAAAAATCTTTTGCACTTTCAGGCATATCTTTGATTAATTGGATGCTTCCGTCTTTATTTTTTTGCATTCGATCTCCACCAAACTGTGCCGCTGTGAGCAGACCAAATTTAAACTCTAGAGGTATTTTATTTTTGTTTCCTAACCTGATCATGAGTGATTTGCTATGATATAATACATTCTTTGTATACATCTCTCCCGGAGATACAAAATTTTCTTGCCAGTTTCCATCTGTAAAATATCCGTAACATAAATGTCCTTTGAAGGATACCCAACCTTGTGTTCCAGGTACAGTAAAATAATCTTTTATCTCTCCTCTGATTTGAGGAATAGGTCTCATATTTGTTCCTTCAACCATCCAACCACTGGTTAATTTCTCATTCTTTTCAAGAGGAAATCCTATTCTTTCTTTACTACCAATGCTAAGTGTTAACATTTTCCATGAAATATCTGCGTATGCCTGTTGTATCCAAGCTTTTGACGTAAAGTTTTTTCCTATTGCTAAATCTAATGCTACATTTATTTGCCAGTTTTGTTTTAGTTTTTTATCCCATTCTATGTTAGTACGAAAATAAATATTTTTACTTTCGTTACTTCCCATACCATATCGATTAGCTGTTAACCAAAGTGGGGCATAGTTACCATTTGAAATAACTCCCGTACTTTCTACGTTATATCTTATATAATTTGTAGTTTGTTGTGCATAAAGAATAGAAGTTAAAGTTATAAGTATAAACAATGTTATAAATTTCATAATGATTTTTCTCATTGAAAGAAAGGACATAGATATTTGTTACGAATCTTCTCTTTTAACAAAACTTTTGATGTTAAATCCATGTTTACAGAAGAATGTTTTCATACTGTTTAGGTGCATCATAGTTTTTCTCCCTAACTTAGAGCTCCCCCTTAGATGATTGTGTATCATTTGAGATTCTGGATAATATATAACTGGGCGATTCATTTTCCAGCATCGTAAGCATAAATCTTCATCTTCCATATAAAGAAAATAATCGGTATCAAATCCTCCTAATGCTGCGAATGTATCTTTTTTTATTAGCATAGCTGCACCTAAAGCCCAATCTATAGCTTGCGTTTTGTGAAAATCTATATTTTTACATAAATATTCTTCTACCTGGGGATTTAAAGATTTATCATTTCCTCTTGTTTTTATTCTTGCCCACAGTTTAGGCAAAGATATGAATCCTCTGACTGAATATTGGATTGTTCCATCTGGATTTAGTAATTGGGGAACCACAATACCTATGTCATTATGCTTCTCCATAAAATTGTATAAAAGATCAATACTTCCTTTCTTTAGAACTATATCAGGATTGATAATAGCAATGTACTTTCCTGTAGCAGCAAGAACTCCTTTGTTGTTATTTTCACCAAAACCAGCTGGGAAATTGTTAATTAATATTTTAACTTGAGGGTACTTGGAGCTAATATATTCTGTACTCCCATCTGTTGAACAATTGTCTACATATATTACTTCGAATGATTGAGATATTGTTCCTTCAGTAAATATAGATGTAAATAAAGATTTTAGGTATGTTAAATGATTCATACCTACTATAATAATTGAAATGTTATTCATTGTAATATATAATTGAATTTGCTTTAAGAAAAACGATGCAATGAGTGCCTAAGTCGTATTAATCTCTTATAGTTATAATTATAAGTTGTCGATGAATGTAGATATATATTCTTGTTGATATTCATTTAAAAAGAATTTCTTGAACTTAATTCTTTTTTCTATCGGGATATTTAGAGTATTTATTTTATGTATAATCTTCTGGATTATTAGCATAAATCATAAATTCTTTATATTTATCTGATATTCCTTCAAAAGCAATATCATTGCCAATTACTGGAGTACCACAAGCAAGAGCTTCAACAACTTTAACTTTAACTCCTGCGCCACTAAATAATGGTGATATTACAGCTAATGAATTAGCAATAAGATTATATGGATTACTTACAAATCCTAGGTATTCTATGTTTCTTAAGTTATTTATTAAGCTTTTAAAGTCTTCGGGTAGACCAGCTCCGATAATGGAAATTGTTATATCTTTTGATATTTGAGGGTAAATTCTTTCTATAAACCATTTAAGGCCATTAAAGTTATCTAATCTTTTCCACTGTCCAAAGAAAATAATTTGCTTTTTTATTGAGGTAGGTATTGCTTTTAATATAACCTCATTTAAATAGAAATTTGTAACGAAACTGTCTATTCCATACTTTGATTTGATGATTTTTTTATCCTTTTCACTAAAAGTAAAAATCATAGTATTCGGTTGTCTCATTAATTTATATTCACTCCATGTAACAAACTTTCTAATTAAAAAATTAGAACTACGTGTATAACGTTGTAGCATTACATCATGGCTCATATAAATCTTTCTTATATTAGGAAAGAATTTTCCATATATTCCCATTTGACTATGATCTAAATAGAGGAGATCGTAGTGGATTTCTTTTATTTTTTCTGAGATGAACCGTAATAGAGAATAATTAAATCTAACAGAAAATAGAGGATGAATAAATGGGTACAGAATGGCATTTCGAAGTTTTACAGCTGTTGAATTATTACATATTTTTATTACTTGTATATTGGAGTTGGGAGATATGTAATTAGAATCATGAGAATATCGAAAATAAATGAGATCTATTTTATGATTCTTTGATAATTGTTCAAGTAATAACTTCGTAAATTTTTCTCCGCCTGCTTTTTCGCTTGGGACATAAGGTGTTATAAATAGAATTCTCATTTTAATATTTGATTAAATAGTTTGATCCATTGATTACCAATATTTTCAATAGAGTAGAAATCTAATTTTTGTATAGCCTGCTGTCTCATATTTTCTGATTGTATGGTATTAGAACATAATGATTCCAATACTTGTACATATTTATTGATATTAAAGGGAGGGATAATATATCCATCGATGCCATCAGTAATTATATCTTTTAAATTAGGAAATGTGTCAAATGCGATTGGAATAACTCCATAATTCATGGCCTCTAATAATACTAATCCGAAACTTTCATAACATGATGTCATACATAATGCATATGCTTTTTTATAATATGGAATGGGGTCTTTAAATCCTAGAAGTGTTATATTTGTAATTTTCTCTTTTTGTATTCGTTTTTCAATTATTTTCTTATAAGTTCCATCTCCTAAAATTGATAAATGCCATTCAGGGTGTTTTTGTGAAAAGGCTTTCCAAATATTAAGCAACAAGTCTGGACGTTTTTGCCATTCCAGTCTTCCTACAAATAAAATTTCTTTATCTTTTTCCTCATATAAATTAGTTCGCGGAAGTGGTAAAGCATTAGGAATAGAAATAATTTTTGTATTGATTTGACCACAGTATTTTTGTATTTCATATTTATATTTATCCGAGAGTAATATCACAACGTCACTGTTTGTGCATAGATACCTTAAAAAATGATGATATTTGAAATAAAATAAAATATTATAGATTTCTCTAAAAGATTTTGAGAGCATAATTTTTAATAAAAGGGGATGCTTAAAAGGTAAATTGGGATATGAATACATACCATCCAATGTGTTATGCATAACAGTTATTAATTTGGCATTTCCTTTTAATCTTACTAAATACCTGGAACTGGGAAAGATGCCAGCCTGATTAATAAGAATATCTATGGAGTATTTTTTGATAATGTCCTGTAAAAACTTTTGATTTTCTTTTTTTCTTAACCCTCCAGATAAAGGAAAAAATAAGTTATTCTTCGCAGATTTCTTATCTTCCTCTCTACATTCATCAGATAAGTAAAAAATTGAAAGGTTCTGATTTTTTAGATAATCTCCTAATAATGACGTGATTTTTTCTACTCCTCCTTTTTGAGGGGCTATAGGAAAACTAAAATAAAATAGAATTTTTATCATTGAAACCAAGGTTTATAATTGAGGGTATAATTTAAATTCCCATTTCTTTTTCCTATAATTTTTGCAGGTATACCTCCCACTATGGTTAATGGGGGGATATCTTTTGTAACAACTGCACCTGTTGCAATTACTGCTCCTTTACCGATGTGGACTCCTGGTAGGATTGTAACTCTGGAAGCTATCCAGACATAGTCTTCTATAATTACATCCCCTGCTGTAACTTTGTGATTCTCACTCTTGACGTCATGTTCTAATGTCCAAATGTTGGTTTCTTGTGCAATGTCGACATTATTTCCTATGATAATTTTTGCCCCTCTACCATCCAGCATAACATTTCTGTTTATAATAACATTGTTGCCTAAATAAATATTTGAAGGGTTGGTTGCTATGAATTTTTTCATAATAAAGCAGTTACTACCCATATTCCCGATAAATAGCCTAATAAATAATCTTCTAACACACCAGAATGGAATGGAGAATACTAGCCTGCATGAAACTAGCCATAAACCTTTTATAAAAGAATTAATATCCATATTTCTTTATTTTATTATCAGACATTAATAGAGCAAAAACTAAGCACCAAATGTTTATTGGACCAAAAGATAAAAGGCAATTACTTGTAAACGAGGAGAGTATTAAAAAAGACCATACCGATATGTATATATAAAAGTTAGATGAATATCTAAAGTTCCTTACTATGTAAAACAGTAAAGAAATAAGGGCAATAACATACACATAATTTCCTAGAAGGCCTATTGTAACTTTGTTCATTGTTATTTGATCCTCAGTTAATATTTTATTTATTTTATCATCTTTCATGTTTATGTATCCATATCCTATTCCAAAAATTCTTTTGTCGTCTGATGTTAAGAATTTTTGCTCAGCTCTCTTTAATCGATCCTCTCTAATATCCATTGTATTGACAGATATTGCGCTTTCTTCTTCCATTCCAAGTAATATAAAAATTCTGTTTTCTATTTGATCGGTCATGGCATTGTAGAGCTTTTCATTTTGAGCTTGAAAAATGGCTAACGCAGAAGTTGTACTAAATACCAATATGGACAATAAAGTAACAAAACAAATGCGTTTTCTTTTTATAAGCTGTATAGGGTGTTTTATATAAACTCTTTTTAAGTAGGGGAATATAAGAATTGTAAGTAATGTTATAAACACAATACCTGTACCGGAAGCTTGCATTAACATTCCTATGTAAAGAATAAAGGAACGTAAAAAAATGTCTTTCTTCTTCCATTCATGCTCAGCGAAAAGAACAATAGCAATGGCAAATCCTATCAAGATAACATCTATGGTAGGGTAACCGACGGTTAAACGCCCCCAGTATCTATGTGGCTCGGTGATTAGAAAAGGCATTGGGATATAATATAGTACAATGTTTGCTATTATGTAAATACACATGATGTTAACAAACTGTCGTAGATAGTCTTGAAATGAAATCTTTGCACTTCGCTCCATGTTTGAATAAATGAAAAATAGAACCGGAAACCAAAGGTAGTTTTTCCAGACAAGTATTCCATCAAAATCAGTCCTTAAAATACTTGGAAGGGTTCTAAAAAGGGCGATAACTAACAAAAGAATAAATATCTTGACCCAAAAAAAATTAATTTTAGGAAGTTTATATCCCTTTTTTATCAGAATCAGGACTAATAAGACACATATTGGATATTTTAGTGCTGAGAGTGGTAAATTGGTATAACTTAGAACTTCTTCAAAACAAAAAAGAAATAATAAGCAGTAATATAATTTTTTCAGCATATAAGTATATCCTCTTATTTGTTGTGTAATGATTTTATTTTATAGGAAATACTCCTTTTAAGTAATATCAAATAGGCTAGAAGTGAATTCTCATATCCACAAATACGTGCTTCTTCAAGAAATGTCTGTTTCCAATTTGTTGCTGAGATTCCATTTGTATCATAAATAGCAATATTTAATGGGATATGTTTAAAAGAACCTCCATCTTTATAGATTTGCATCATCATATTATAGTCTGCGGCAACTTTAAAAGATGTATCAAAGTAATATTTTTGTGCTGTCGAAGTCTTGGTAAAAATGGCTTGGTGGCAAATGTTCATCCCTTTTATTTTTCTTTTGTTTAAATAAAAAGGAGTACTTTTCCAGATATGATCTTGAGATTTAATATCTCTATAAATGTCTCCGTGATATACATCGACTTCATTATTTACAATGTAACTAGCCACATTCTCAATAGTATTTGCATCGGCAAAGTAGTCCCCTGCATTCATGAATATAACATAATCCCCTGTTGCTAAAGAGAGACCTTTATTCATGGCGTCAAAAACTCCTTTGTCTGGTTCACTAATCCAATGTGTTACATATTTCTCATATTGTTTTATTATATTTATTGTTGTATCAGTGCTTTTCCCATCAATGATTATATATTCTATATCCCAATAGGTTTGTTCTTTAATAGCCTGTATTGTTCTCTCCAATGTATTAGCAGCATTGAAGCAAACTGTAATTACTGTTATCTTCATTTTTTGTTTGTAGTTTTACCAATAGCATCCACCTTCTACTGAATCGGCATTTTGGGGCTTTTCACTTTCGTTGGGTCTAACCCAATATTCATTATATATGTTGGCAAAGTCTTTATCCCATCTTTTGCCTTTAATGCCAAAAAGCAATTGTAAAGCACCTCCTATATGGACAGCTTTTTTCCCAAGTCTTTTTACATGGGCAGCCAAGGGAAATCCGTATGCCCCACATCCTAATAAACATATTTCGAAGTCTGTTTTTTCTATTTCAGATTTCATATATTCTAGTGCATCAAACCATGAAGGAAAATTGGGATTATTGCCACCAAGACTTTGTATTGCTTGTATTGTTTGCAAATCAAAGTTTGGAAGAGTTTCTCGATTTTTCCATATATATTCTCTTTTTTTGTATTGTTCTTGTATTGTGGAAGCGAATGGGTGAATAATTAAAATTTTTTTTCCTTCTAAAGCTTTTGTCCAGGGGAATTCTGCTAGGTATAATTGCTCAAACATTAGAGCTATTTTGTATGCTGAACTAAGATATTCTTCAAAATATTGTTCTGATTTAATCCATGATGCAAGTATATCTACTTCTTTCATCGAATCAATCATTAAAGTGTAAAATTTACGAATATTAACTTCTGTTGTAGGGTAGAAACCAGAAAGCTCCTGAATGTTATGTAGCCAGCCTTTATCTAACCACCAACCCACACGCTTTCCTTGAATATATTCAATAATTCCTTTTATGCCATCTTGATTGCCTGTATTTATTTCGTATTGGTTGGCCAAAACACTCATTTCTGTGTTCCCAAATCTACATATCATGCATGGCTTGTCATTTAATAGCATGTCATAGATTAATTTTCCCACGTGGTTTACATCTCTGTCACATATTGGTTTGTAAGCTCCTGGTTTATTAATATCTATCATTTTGTAGCTTGCGCTTTTATCTAATTGGAAATAAATCCTACGTAAAACCTGTAATATCAGATATCTATTTAAATCGTGTATTTTCATACTTAGAGGGATAATTTATTTTTTTACTATCTTTTGAATTAAAACAAGTAATCTTAGTATTGGCCTGTATTTTAAATACGACCATAATTTTACGTATTTTACTTTGATAAAAGTTTGTGCATATAAACTTTTGTGCAATATGGGATCTTTATGAATCTCTTTATCTATCTCCCTAAAAATAATGAAGTCTTCTGCTGATGTTTTGTATAATAAGTTTACTCGATAGTACATACTTAATAGAGGGATAATAGAATTCCTTTGCCAGTATAGGATTTTTTCATTAGAACTATGTTCCTTATAATATCTTCTATAAATTTTTATTATAGCATTTGAATTCTTTGAATAAGATGCTGCCTCAATCGTTTGTCCTGGCCTATCAATTACATAGTTGTATAGACTTTTATTGTAAATTTTGAGATTCCTTATATATTCAAACATGTAGATAACAACTTCAACATCGCAATAAGAGATACCTTCTGTTAAGTGAATTTTCTTGATAATTGCTGTTTTTAAGGCTATGCAATGAACAAAAAAAGAACAATCCCAGATTTTTTCTATTTCTGAGAGTTTATATATTTGATCTTCTTTTAATTTTGTATGAAAAATTTGTTTCTTCTCGTTTCCTTTTATTTGTGTGCAGTTGTATATGAATAAATCTACTTCCTGTTTTTCTTTCAGCATTTCTATAAATGACTCAAGCTCATTAGTCTCTAACCAGTCATCGGCGTCCAATATTAAGAAATATTCGCCTGTTGCTTCTTTGGCTGCTATATTAATACAAGAACCCCAATTCCCATTTTGTTTATTTATTACTTTAAATAGATTAGGGAAACGAGAGTTGAACTTTTGGGCAATGCTTAAAGTTGTATCCTTACTACCATCGTTTACGATAATAACTTCTAGATATTGAGTTAGTTCTTCCTTTATGAGAAGCGAATTTAAACACCTCTCTAAGTATTTTTCCATATTGTATGCCGGAATAGCAATGGTAAGCAATTTTTCCATATTGAGAATTATTTTCTTAGTTTCTTTTGTATTACGTATGATATAATTTCATTCAGTAAGTTGTCATGTAATAGCCATAACATGATGGCGTAAGTAAAAATACCTGCGAGAGTGCTTGCTGTAAAGCTTACTAATGGTCCCGTGGTAAGGAATATGGTAGTGATATATACAGCCAATCCCATAATTAGAGTCGCACATAGATATTTCCATAGAGAACGTTCGAAAAACGAGAAAGGGATGTACTTACGTCCGCCTATGAACTGAATCATTAGCACTATTAATTCGGCACAAAAAGTAGAGATTCCGGCTCCCGTGTATGAATAAGCCGGAATCAGCCAAAAGTTTAATAGCATATTGAGTACGGCTCCTCCTATTGTGCTCCATATTACAATATTTTCTTTTCCTAGAGGGTAAAGGATTTGAATGCCTATCACATTGGTTAATCCTATAAACAGTATGATAGGAGCAGTCCATTGTAGTACTGAAGTGGCATTCATAAATTCTACTCCACAAAAAATGTCAATGATGGGAGATGCCAACAGGATAAGGCCGCATAAGCAAGGTAATGAAAATCCCCAAACCAACAAGTAAGCCTTTTTCGTGACAGACGCAAACTCTTTCATTCGCTCTGTTTCTACCAGGTTCGCACACCTAGGAAGCATTACTACTCCTAAAGATGCTATGACAGTTAACGCGATATGAGATATTTTATTTCCGGCTGTATAATAACCTACAGCTGTTTCATCTTGCATAAATCCTAACATGATTGTGTTAAGGTTAGTGTAGAGACTGATAACGATGTTTAGGATGAAAATATGCAATGCCGGTTTCAAGTGCTGCTTCAGTTGCAGCCTTTTCCATTTAATCTGTCGGAACAGAATGAATTTTCGTAAGTGAATAAAGTTTATGAAATTGTTTCCTACTGTCGAGCCAACAAGAATCCATGCGTATGCCGCTAAGTCTTCAGGGGTATGTACGCATAGAAAGAGGAGTGCCAGGCATACTATGCGGAAGATAATAGCCCGTATGGTTATGAATTTGAAATCCTCTATTGCCTGATAGAACCAGTTGATGCCAAGAGATGTAAACAGAATGGCTATACTTAGTATGTAGAAAACCTCTGTTTGTTTTCCGATTTGGGGTATATAAGCATCCATTAACCATACGAAGAGATAGCCTGGAACGCATAACAACAGGCTTAACAGAAGTATCTCGACTGTAGTGCGATTTCGTTTTTCAATATCATCCCGATATCTGGCTACCTCCCGAACCGCATACATTGGGATTCCTATGCTGGTAAGTAGTATAATATAATTTACAATAGATTGCAGGAAGTTAATGGTTCCAATTCCTTCCGGTTGTAAAATACGGGATGCATAAGGAAATGTGATGACTGGAAAGATAATTCCAGTTAGAGTATTGATGAAATTAAGGACAATGTTTGTCTTTAGCGAAGGCATAAGTTTAATTTTTGTTAGTAAATAAATCCAGCGCTTTCTCCACTATATGGTGCATATCATAATACTTATATTCCGCCAGACGGCCACCGAAAATCACATTCGTTTCCTTATCCGCCAGCCCTTTGTATTTTAGGTATAGTGAGTTGTTCTTTTCATCGTTCACGGGATAATACGGCTCACTGCCTTCCGTCCATTCCGAACTGTATTCTTTCGAGATAACCGTTTTTGGGCAGGCCTCAATTTCCGCCCCGAACATCTCAAAGTGCTTGTGCTCGATGATACGCGTGTAGGGCACCTCCTTTTCCGTGTAGTTCACCACCGCATTGCCCTGATAGTTGGGCATATCCAGCACCTCCGTTTCAAAGTTCACCGTACGGTATTCCAGCTTCCCGAAGCGGTAATTATAGAACTCATCAATGGCTCCCGTAAACACAATTTTGTCGGCCAGCGCGGAAAGCTCCTCACGGTGGGCAAAGAAATCACACTCCAGCCGGGTTTCCACACCTTCCAGCAGACGCTCTATCAGCACGTTATATCCACCGACAGGGATGCCCTGATACTTGTCGTTGAAATAATTGTTGTCGAACACCAGCCGCACCGGCAGCCGTTTGATGATGAACGCAGGCAGTTCCGTGCACTTACGCCCCCATTGCTTCTCGGTATACCCCTTTATCAGCGCCTCGTAAATATCCTTCCCGATAAGCAGTTGCGCCTGCTCCTCCAGATTGCGAGGTTCTGTCACCCCTTGTTCTTTCATGCGTGCCACCGCTTCCGCCTTCTGTTCTTCTATTTTTGCCGCAGCCTCCGCAGGAGTTGTCACTCCCCATATCTGGTAAAAAGTGTTCATATTGAAAGGCAGGTTATACAGCTTGCCCTTGTAATTGGCTACGGGCGAATTGGTGTAGCGGTTAAATTCCACGATGGAGTTCACGAAATCCCATACCGTTTTGTTGGAAGTATGGAAGATGTGCGCACCATATTTGTGTACATTGATACCTTCCGTTTTTTCGCAGTAAATGTTTCCTCCCAGGTGGGGACGGCGGTCAATCACCAGGCATTTCTTGCCTTGTTGTCTGGCTTTGTAGGCGCATACCGAACCGAACAGTCCGGCACCCACTATGAGGTAATCGTAGTGTTGCATAACGAGTAAGTTTCCAATTTTAGGGTAGCCCCTTTTAGACGGGCGCCAGTCGGCACCCGTCTAAAAAAGAATCCACAAATTTAACGATTATTATTTGCATATTGTCATGGAGGAAGATTTACATCATCCGCATCTCTTCGTCTACCCACTTCTTCAGCTGAGGAAGCATCTGTTCTATCTTGCGGCAGCAAATCTTGTTTTGTTCAAAATCCATGTCGTCGAGCAGTTTCCATGCTTCTTCGTCGGGCATGTCGCCGCCGTAGCCTGCTGCCACAATGAGGGTGCTGCCCAGCCGGCTGGCCTGGGAAGGGGTGAGAAAACCATACTGTTCGTAGGTTTTCAGCTCGTACATCAGACCTTCGAACGTGAGGTTGCAGTAGCGGAGCAGGTCGGGGAAATCGGGCGACTCGGTGAGCCAGGCTTCCAGCATTTCCTCCTCGTACTGGCGGAGCAGCAGACTTTTCAGCTGGGAGTACTGCTTCACGGCTGTGCGTGTCATCATATAGCACAGGGCATGCGACACGATGAGGTGTTCTTCGTCCGGATGCAGGTAGAATATGCCATCCTCTGGCGGACGTTGTGCCAGTAACTTGCGTTCAAATTCTGCGAATATCTGCTTGCGGGTCTCTTTTAAAGAGTTTATATCCATGATTCGTTTCTTTTTGGGTATGCTTCGCCGTTACCACTCCCAGACTCTATTAGTCAGAAATGATAAACGCACATGTCGATATACAGCGAGACAAAGTTAATGTTTATTCAAGACATAAACAATCTTTTGGGCGGTTTTATGCCATCTCAGGGCGTTTTGTAGTGTACCTTAATTCCGCAACACTATTATAAAATATTTTTTTTAAGTACCTGAGCAAC
>ERZ791805.505-NODE-505-length-17396-cov-14.702382_pt1 | contig 17396 bp, 8 predicted proteins | sample MGYA00510306_ERZ791805 | MGnify/ENA primary metagenome ERZ791805 (study PRJEB30046, sample SAMN00791990) | human gut metagenome | study: EMG produced TPA metagenomics assembly of the A metagenome-wide association study of gut microbiota in type 2... | reverse complement strand
ACTTATTCGTGAATTATTCATATTTATAAAATTAATTTTGAACAGTTACTTAGTAATAACCCAAAAGGTATTCAAATAAAAGCTAAAAAAGATACAAAGGGTTTCTATACAGGTATAATAACATCAGCATCAAGTGGTACAATAAAATCTATCACTATCAATTTTAATAGTGCTAATTCTAATACTCTTGGCATTTATGGCAAAAACACAGCATACACTACTGCTGACGATCTATTTGGCTCTGCTGCTGGTGAACTAATCAAAAATGTTGATAACAGCAAAACAGCGGTAACAATCACTCCTGACAAAGCATATAAATTCATTGGTTTTAAATCTAATAAGGGAACTATCTACATAGACAAAATTACCATTGTTTGGGAAAAAGCAGCTACCACCCCTGCCACCACTACCACCTTTGGTGCCAACTCCGGCAAGACATTCACATTCACCAATGGCACGCTTGAGGGTTTTACTGCGCCTACAGCTACCGCTACAAAGAGCGACGACAACACCGACTTGTCTAACCTTATTGAATATACAAGCTCTGACGCGGACATCGTAGCCGTTGACTCTAAAACCGGCGAACTGACATTCACCAACACCAAGTTTGGCAAGGCTGCCATCATAGCCACTCTTCCTAAAACAGACACCTACCAAACATCTACCGACTCATACGTTGTCGAAAACAAAAACAAAGACAACCACATCGCTACCTCTCTGTCCTTTAATGGCACCGACATCACTCTTACCGAAGGCAAGACCGATGCCGGTACAGACTTCACGGGCTACACCGCTACCGAAGCTAACAACATTGCCGGCACTATCACATACGCAGCTTCGGGCGACGCTGTGGCTACTGTCGACCCCACAACGGGCGCAGTAACCATCAACGCCACAACATACGGCACAACAACCATCACTGCTACATTCACACCTGCAGACCCAACACAATACTCTGGCTCTACTGCGAAGTATCAGATTACGAATCAGCAAAAAATAGATGAAAGTACTATCGTATTCGATTGTTCAAAATACGATCAATCACTTATCGGTGATACGTATAATAACAACGATAACACACCACGCCAATTAAAGAGTGTTGCTGGCAAAGATTACACTTTCACTCTAACACAATGTATGTTCTACAATAATTCCATTCAGATGGCTAAAACGAAGAAAGGAAAAATTGTTTCTCCAACTTTCTCATCGTTCCCATCTGGATATAAAGTAGTTGTTACGTATGATACAGATAACACTCCGCAACTTTATAGTGCGGAACTCACAGATGCAAAAGCGGAAGTAAACACATCACTACAAACCGTCAGCATCGAACTTCCGTCACCAACAGCAACTTTCACGATACAATCAGGTACAAAATATACTCAAATCAAAAAGATTGAGCTGAGTGCTCTTATCATAAAAGACAATCCTACCCTCTCGTTCGCTGAAGCAACTGTAACAAAGGAGTTAGTAGCGGGCACTATTGACCTTCAGACCATCACCAAGCCTGAAGACCTTGACGCATCTGCTATCACATACGCAAGCTCTGACGACGCAACCGCAAAGGTTGAGGGCAATACAATTCACTTATACAAGACTGGCGAGGTGACCATCACCGCTACATCGGCTGCTACAGACAAGTATGCTGCAGGCACTGCGTCCTACAAACTCGTGATTGAAGACAATCGCGCAACTGATGCCGACTTCAAGTTCGCAGCAGAGAGCTACAGCGCAGATTTAGCAGAAGCAACAGAAGGTATTGTAACATTCAACGCAGCGAATGTGCTGCAGAACCCACACAGCCTCACCGTAACTTACACCATATCGCCAGAAAGTGCTAACGCAACGATTGGAGAAACAGACGGAGAAGCACTTATTGCAGTTAGTGGCACATACACCATCACCGCTACCGGTGCTGCTAACGATACCTATAAGGAGACAACGGCTACATGCACGCTGAAGGTAATCAACAGCGCAGTAGAAGAAGTAAGCATTGAATTCGTTGCTGGCGTAGATAAGGGAATACAAACAGGATATGGCGACGAAGATCAAATAGTGCAGGGTGTAGTAACAATACATGGTACGAATGCAGCATTCGCTGCAGTATCTTCTAATAAATATACTTACAGATTATATAAGAAATGTACCACAACAATCTCAACCAAGATCGGTAAAATCATAAAGATTGAGTTTAAAGGCAACGATACAAACAATCCGTTGACAAACTTGACTTCCATGACGGACAACAACTACACTTGTACAGATCCTAACTATGGTGTTTGGGTGGGTTCCGCTAAGGAAGTTGTATTTACAAACACTGATCAGGCTCGTGCCACAAACATCATCGTCACAGTAGAGGTACCAAAAGCAAAGAGCTACACTCTCGACGAGACAAAGACCGACAACGTCATCGAGACATACGAGAACGCTAACGTGACGCTGCAGCGCACACTCAGCAAAGACTACTGGAACACATTCTGCGTGCCGTTCGCACTTGATGCGAAGCAGGTGACACAGTACTTCGGCGAGGGCACACAGCTCCGCACATACGAAGGCAACTGCGAGAACAACATTGTGTACTTCGCAACTGTAGACAACATCGAGGCTGGCAAGCCGTACATCATGAAGCCAGGCAATGCCGTTGTGACAAACCCAACATTCGAGGGAGTAAGCATGGTGGCTACAGGACTCGACGAGAACGGCAACCCGCAGGCTGTAGGCGCAACAACCACTGTGCAGATGAAGGGCATCTACAACCAGGTATTGCTGAGGACCGACAAGACTGAACTCTTCCTCGGCGACAACGACCTCTTCTACTACCCGATTAACAATACCGAATCTCGCACCATCGGTGGCTTGCGTGCATACTTCATCGTGCCACAAGGCACCGATATCAAGAAGCTACGCGCTAACCTCGACGGAACACCAACATCGCTCGGCACTATCTTCGACACTGAGGAAAGCAACGCTCCTGTGTATAATCTGCAGGGACAGTACGTAGGCAACTCACTCCGTGCGCTGAAGAGTGGCATATACATTCAGAACGGCAAGAAGGTAGCAGTGAAGTAAACATACGCAACATTTAACCAGTAATATACTAAAGCACAATGAAAAAGCATTATATAAAACCATCGATAGCAACGATGGAAATAGAAACGACAAGCATCATGGCTGGCTCTACGGGCATAGACGGCTCTGGCTCACAAGGTGGCATAGACAACCCACTGCCTGACAATGGCAGCATATCAAAACATGCGTCGTCGCGCATCTACTTCGACTCGTGGGAGTATGATGACAACAGCAACGAAGAGGATGAGTATTAATAATACAAAGACAACAAAGGTCGAGCGAAATCGCTCGACCTTTGTTGTTTCATGAGGCACTTGTAGGGGGTGCACTTGTCTCAAGTGCACCAACCGAGCAAAATACCAATTGGTTGATGCAGTTGCAGGGGGTGCACTTGTCTCAAGTGCACCAACCGAACAAAATACCAATTGGTTGGTGCACTTATTACTTGGTTGGTGCAGTTCTTACTTGGTTGGTGCACTTGAGACAAGTGCACCCCCTACAAGCTTGTTCTCGCAGAACACGACCTTATAGCTTCCGCCTCGCTTTGTCTTGAACTTCAGCACCGACTCGCCGTATCGCACCTCGCACGGTTCGCCCGAGCCGGAGAGTATTGTCGCTTCAGCGAGCTTGCCGTTTTTCCAGCTGATAGACACGGTGAAGTTGCCCTTGGCACGCAGTCCGCTCACTGCGCCCTCTGCCCAAGCATCTGGCAGTGCAGGCAGCAGGTGGACGAATCCCATGTGGCTCTGCATAAGCATCTCGGTTACGCCGGCTGTTCCACCGAAGTTGCCGTCGATTTGGAACGGAGCGTGCGTGTCCCAGAGGTTGTCGAGCGTGCCGTTCTTCAGCAGATTGCCGTAGAGCGTGTAGGCATGATTGCCGTCGTGCAGGCGTGCCCACTGGTTGAGCTTCCAACCCATCGACCATCCCGTTGCGCCGTCGCCGCGATGCTCGAGCACCACGCGCGATGCCTTAGCCAGTTCGGGCGTCGTAACGGGCGACACGGTGTGACCCGGATGCAGACCGAAGAGGTGGTTCACATGGCGATGCTCGTCCTTCGGGTCGTCGATGTCGGTAGACCACTCCATGAGCTGTCCGTAGCGACCAATCTTATACGGCGCGAGATGCTTCAGCGCGTCCTCCCACTGGCGGCGCTCCTTGGCACTCTTGCCTAACACGCGGTTAGCCTCAACAGCATCCAGAAGCACTTCGCGTATCACGGCGTGGGCGAACGTAGCACCCTCGTCAACAGGTCCGTGCTCGGGCGATGTGGACGGAGCAGCGGTGTACACGCCGTCGGCGCGATGCCAGAGATAGTCGGACGCGAAGTCGGCAGACTCCTTCAGCATGTCGTAGTTGTCGGCAAGGAACTTGCGATCGCGCGTAAAATCGTAGTAGTTCCAGAGGTGTGTGGCGAGCCACGGACCGGCGAACGGCGAGAAGTTCCACGACATATCCTCGCTCGAGAGCGGCGATGTGAAGCCGAAGATGTTGCCCGATACGGACGTTGTCCAGCCACGTGTGCCGAAGTACGACTTCGCCGTTACACGGCCCGGCTTCACGAGCGTGCGGATGAAGTTGAAGAGCGGCAGCTCGCACTCCGAGAGTCCCGTCGGGCAAGCCAGCCAGTAGTTCATCTGCAGGTTGATGTTGTTATGGTAGTCGATACGCCACGGTCCGTCGACGTTGTTGTGCCACAAGCCCTGCAGGTTAGCCGGCAGATTGTCGGCACGCGACGACGAGATGAGCAGGTAGCGACCGAACTGATAGTAGAGCTGCTCAAGATAGTAGTCGGGCTTGCCCTGGCGGTAAGCCTCAAGACGGCGGTTCACGGGCAGGTCGTCGGCATCAACCGAAGCGTTGTTGATGTTCAGACGCACGCGGTTGAAAAGCGCTGCATAGTCGGCATAGTGCTCGTTGAGCAGGTAAGCGTAGTCCTTAGCTGCAGCCTTAGCGAGCCATTCGGCGGTAGTCTTCGCCGGGTCGACGCCTACATAAGCCTTCGGGTCGCTGAAATCGGGGTCGTAGTTGGGTCGGTAGTCGGTGTCGGCAGTGATGAGGAACACCACCTCGTCGGCATCCTTCACCGTGAGCTTGCCGCCCTCGTTGCTCACCGCACCGCCCTTAGCCACAGCCTTGATGCGCACGGCGTACTCCATACTGTTGTTGTCGAGACGTGCCAGCCAGCAGAGCGCGTCGGTGCCGTCCGCCTTCATCTCGCCCGTCGACACGGGGTTGGGAGCGTAGGAGAACACGAGGTTCTGCTTGCCACGCTGCGAGGCAGCGAAGCGCACCGCCATCACGTTGGCAGGATGCGACACGAAATACTCGCGCTCGTACTGCACGCCGTCCTTGCAGAAGCTCACCTTCGCAAGGGCAGAGTCGAGCGAAAGCTCACGGCGATAGTCGGTCATGCCCACTGAGCTGAGTCCTGTCTCAATGTAGAACTCGCCGGCGGTAGTGAAGCTGCCGAAGCGGAACGGTTCCTCGGCATCAGCCTCGTAGGGCACCACGCTATTGAAGTTCTTGCGTGTGAGCAGCTCTGCCTTCTGCCAGTCGCCTTTGGTGAACGCCTCGCGTATCTCGCCCACCACGTGAGCCGACTGCTTGTTCACGTCCCAGTAGTAAGCAGCACCACGCGAGGTGTTCGGACCACCACGCCAGAGCGTTTTCTCGTTGAACGTGATGCGCTCAGCCTCAACCGAGCCGAGCACGTTGCCGCCGATATTGCCGTTGCCGATGGGCAGCGACTGCGACTCCCATTCGGGGTCGGGGTTGTTCACCAAGTCGCCGGCACGCACCAACTGGCGCTCGGTAGGCATACGGTCGGGACTCGAAGCGAGCCACACAGCCTGTCCGCGCATAGTCGTCGGACGGTCGAACCAATACTTCAAAGGGGTGTTCCGCTCGGCGAAAGCGTTGGCAGACCCCAAGGCACAAAGCGCAAGAAGCGCAAGGAGTTGTTTTTTTGATTGCATTATGATTAGTTTTTTATTTGTCTATCACCACAAAGTTACTGCAAAAAAGCGAAATAAGCCGCCATAACATCATCTATTATAATAAAAAGCAGTAAATTTGCAAAAATCAAATAATAAAAACTATGAACAATCTAAACAACATAACCAGCAAGTTCCTCATCGAGGGCACCGTGAGCGACATCAAGCCACTCGGCAACGGACTCATCAACGACACATACCGCATACAGACCGCTGAAACAGACCGCCCCGACTACGTTCTGCAACGCATCAACCACCGCATCTTCACCGATGTAGACCTACTGCAGCACAACGTGGAGACCGTGACCAACCACATCCGCGAGCAGCTGAAGGCGGAAGGTGTCGACGACCTCGACCGTCGTGTACTGCGCTTCGTGCCCACCGCCGATGGCAAGACCTACTTCTTCGACGGTGAGAGCTACTGGCGCGTATCGGTATTCATCGGCGATGCCGTGACGATGGAAACCGTGACACCCGACTCGTCCTACGACGCAGGCAAGGCGTTCGGCGACTTCGAGGCGCGGCTGGCTGACATAGCCGACCAGTTGGGCGAGACAATCCCCGACTTCCACAACATGTGCCTCCGACGCGACCAGCTGCGCAAGGTGTACGCCGAAAACCCCGTTGGACGCGCCGAGAGCGTGAAGCAGTTCGTAGAAGAGATTGAGGCGTATATGGACGAGATGTGCCTGGGCGAACGACTCCTCGCCGAGGGCAAACTGCAGAAGCGCGTGTGCCACTGCGACACGAAGGTGAACAACATGATGTTCGACAAACAGGGCAAGGTGCTCTGCGTGATAGACCTCGACACCGTGATGCCGTCGCTCTTCGTCAGCGACTACGGCGACTTCCTGCGCACCGCTGCCAACACCATTGCCGAAGACTCGCCCGAGTACGAGAAGATCGATTTCCGCATGGACATCTTCGAGGCATTCACACGCGGCTACTTAGAGTCGGCACAACGCTTCCTCACTCCGCTCGAAGTGTCGCTCCTGCCCTACGCTGCCGAGCTCTTCCCCTACATGCAGTGCGTGCGCTTCCTCTGGGACTACCTCTCGGGCGACCACTACTGGAAGTGCCAGTATGCCGAGCATAACCTCACACGCGCCCGCAACCAGTGGCATCTCTTCCTCAAAGCAAAGGCACACGAGGCAGAGATGAAGCGTTTCATCGAAGAGCTGAAGAAGTAGAGTTCTGCCATCCGCATCGGTCGTTACGAGCATCCGCATCGGTCGTTACGAGCATCCGCGCCGACCGTTACGAGCATCCGCATCGACCGGTGCGGATCATAAAAGTCACATAATATTTTGCCAGTCTCACCATTTTTCACTAACTTTGCATCCGCTAATGCGCTTGTGGCGGAATTGGTAGACGCGCCAGACTTAGGATCTGGTGTTTTAGGACGTGAAGGTTCGAGTCCTTTCAGGCGCACCATACAGAATCCTAACTGCTTGATATTGAGCAGTTAGGATTTTTGCTTTTATATTTTTAGCAACGGATTGGCAACGTAATTAGCTACTAAATTTTATTTTCTTTTAGTTGCATCCTTCAAAAGAATGTGCTACATTTGTAGAATCTTAAATAGAAAAAGATAATGATCCTTAAAAACAATAATAGTGTGGAATATGAATGAGAATACACATACCTTAAATTCTGAACAAAAAAGGCTCTTTGAGATTCTTGTAAAAGATAAACAAGATGATTGGAAAACCTATTCGAAACGTACAAACATAAAAGTTTGGAAGGGTATTGTTGAAAAATATCCTGAAACAGCTCATTTTATATATGAATTGATACAAAATGCAGATGATACAGCTGCTACAGATGTTAAAATTCTATTATTTAAAGATAAATTGGTCTTCAAACACAATGGTAAACGCCAATTCTCTATAACAGATGCCAGAGAACAAACTGGAGAGATAGGAGATATCAATTCTATCACATCTGTAGGTTGTTCTACAAAAGAAGATGAAGAACAAACTATAGGTAAATTCGGCGTAGGTTTTAAGTCAGTGTTCCAATATACAGATACCCCATCCATATATGACGATACTTTTTGGTTTAAGATAGAAAACTATATTATTCCAACATTATTAGAAAACGACCATGAACTCCGCAATGCAGGCGAAACTCTTTTTGAGCTGCCTTTTAAGGACCCAGAGAAAGCGTATCAAGAGATTCTACAAAGACTACAGAATCTTAATATGCCTGTACTGTTTCTGCCTCATATTCAAAAAATCACCTGGTGTATTGATGGAGAAGAAACGATACATGAGTACTCAAAAGAAGTAATACAAACGGGTGAACGTCATGGCATAAAATATGAATCTTGCCGTATTCATGAATACGACAAGAACCTGTTAATGTATCTGTTCCACCGTGACTGCAATACAATAAAAGGAAAGTATAATATAAGTGTTGGATTTTATGTAAACCCTGACGGATCATTGGATATTGATGCAAAGGGACAAATATATTGTTTCTTCCCGACAAGCGAGCACTTTGATAGTTGTTTTGTAAGCCATGCTCCATTTTTACTTGTTGACAATAGAGATAGTATTAAACGCTATGAGGATATAAATCAAAAGTTCTTGAATTGCATTGCCGAATTAGCGTCTGATGCCTTGTTGTGTCTTAAAGAAATTGGTGAATGCAGGAATTCAAGACTATTAGAATCGGAAGATAACGAAATATCGACTACGAACAAAAACATTCTTATAAACGACAACATATTCCATATCCTAAATATTAAATCAACAGAATACAAAGACTCCTATTTGAGACAGTGTTATTTCAGAATAGTAAGAGATAATAAACTGCTTCTTAATAGGTCAAAGCGTTATGCTTCTATAAACGATGTGTTTTCTGCAACCATTGATTTGGAAAATTTAATTTCCTCTTCACAGATTGCACAATTATGCCAAAACAACGATAGGGATTTTCTTTACTTAAAACAATATAGATCTGATTTTAAGGAAGTCGAAGCAGAATTAAAAATTAAGCCGTTTGATAATGAATACCTAGCAAAGCATATTTCAAATTCCTTCATGGCAAACCAACCATTGGAATGGGCTCACAGACTTCTTACATATATAGAGGACAAAGCACGCGTTTTATGGAGGTCTGATGAACCAAGAATTATTAGCGACACATGGAGTGCTTTCTCCGTAGATTCTTGGAACAAGCTCAAATTTAGATTTGCTTCTATAGCAAAAACACAAGATGGAGAATGGATAAGTCCGTATTATTTGTATAAAAAGAATGCAAATGTCTGTCTGCCATATTCAGGTTTTAAAGATGTAGAAACTGACGCTTTCGGTAAAGTGTTAGATAAGGAAATCTTTGAGAAACATGAAAGCCTTTTCCGGGGTATGGGAATAAAGGAGCCAGACATGGCTGACTATTTAGAAAAGACTCTGCTTGTTCGCTATAAGAAAAATGACATTCCAACAGAAGAAATCTTATTAAAAGATTTTGAGTATATATACAAGTTGGTCTATGCCAATGCAAACCAGAGAATCAAAGATATAATAAAGAAAGAATGGAAACTAAAACAGTTAGACGAATCTCGTTTTACGTTGTGTAATGTATCAGAAATGTACATACCAACAACTGATTTTCTGAATTACGCAAAAGGCGATACTTCTTTTAAATTTGTTGATTGTGACTTTTATACAAAAGGCACAGATTTGTCATACTCTGAAGTTAAACATTTTCTTGAACTATATTTAAACGTTAGTAGCAAACCTCAAATTCGTGAGATAACGATAATAGCAGAGAAACTATATAGAAGGATTAAGTATGATTATTCCTATGAGAATTTCCCTAAATATATTGTTGATTTCCTTGATAAGCAATATTTGGCTGTTACTAAATTTCCTGGTTTTAAAGATTACCAATTGGATGGTTATGATATAAATAATTGTTCAAAAGATTGGTCTCATGCTTTGTGGAGACTTGTCTGTGAAAACGGAATCGATACAAAGAAAAATGGAGAATTAGAATATTGTTTATATCGTGAATGGTCATACCATTTTAAAGATTTCGAGAGCTCTTATTATCATAATTTGAAAAATGACAAGTGGATAGTTAGAGCTGACGGTACATTCTGCAACCCTAGCGAAATAACCATTGACGAGTTTCATCAGTTAGGTTATGAAAAAAAAGATACCGTTGAACAGCATTTGACCTTTTTGAATGAGATTCAAGCGGAGAAAATAAAAAAGGATAAAGAAGAACAAGAAGAACAAGACAAAATAAGTAGAGAGAAACTGTATAAGAAATTAGAAGAGCAAAAGTGCTCTGTCGAGACCTTGGCATCAATCGTATCCGCATTAGAAAATGGAGTGGATATAAAAGAAGCTTTAAATGAGTCGCATTCTTCGTATGGCGAAGACAACCATATAGGATTTGACTCTAATTCAAAGTTATGTTCCTATTCTGATGGAAAAACTTCCAGAATACCGAACATCATTACTTCTAATTTGGAATCTCTTGTACAAATCGTAGATAAGGTTGGCGCAGACAATCTTCCTGTTGTGGCAGACCACGTTGATGATATCGTTAACTGGATAATAGATGAAGACAAGGCACCATCTATGGTTCGACGCATTGTGAATTATATCGGCAAGAAGATATATGAACAATATCTTTTAAACGAAGGCATAAAATATGAGTCAGTAAGCAATAGCTTATTAGGTTGTGATTATAACATAAACAATGGTGAGAAATACATAAGCGTTGTCTCTACCATAAAAAGCATTGCAGACAACAAGATACCCATTGGCATATCCGCACTGCAAAATGCATTCCTTCGCAATCATCCCAATGCGCAAATACGGATTGTAAGAATATCTTTCAGTGATATTTCTATACTTCCTCAATACAACCATATTGTAAACCTTTATGGCAAAGAAGAGGAACCTGATTTCAATGACAGATTACGCAAAGAATGTGAAGAACTTGCCATAAACTATTGGAAAGGAGCAGCAATAAATGAATTCGATGCTGTATCCCCGGAATATTCTGTTAAAATAGAACGTAAGAATAAAAAGTAATGATATCTATAGCTCAACAAATATATTACAAGTGGGACATTTGCCACAAAAAATCGACTTCAGATGAAGGTCGGTTTACTGGCGTTTTATCTGAATCAAAGGTCGATTTAAATCCTCATCAGGTGGAAGCTGCTCTATTTGCATTTAAGTCACCATTAAGCAAAGGAGCAATACTTGCCGATGAAGTGGGACTTGGAAAAACCATTGAAGCAGGTATCTTATTGTCAGAATTATGGGCAGAACATAAAAGACACATATTGATTATAGTTCCAGCTTCATTGAGAAATCAATGGAGCATGGAGTTATTAGAGAAGTTTTTTCTCACGTCTTTAATATTAGAGCAAGGTTCTTACAAAACAATTGCAGCCAAAACAGAAAACCCTTTTCAAACAGATGAAAGTATAATAATCTGTTCTTATCAGTTTGCCGTTACCCATGCGGACGAGTTATCAAAAGTCATGTGGAATCTTGTTGTGATAGACGAGGCTCACAAACTTCGTAACGTATACAAAAAAGGAAATGTGACAGCAAATGTATTGAAGGAGACATTGCGCCCATACAAGAAGATATTGCTTACAGCCACTCCTTTGCAAAACAATTTAAGGGAGCTATATGGACTTATCAGTATAATTGATGATGAATTCTTCTCTTCTGTCCAAACGTTTGAGGAACAGTATAATAAAATATCAATCCGTGACAACTCTAAATATGGAGAATTGAAGGCAAGGATTGCCCATATAGCGCATCGTACATTGAGAAACCAAGTACAGGAGTATGTGAAATACACCAAACGTATTCCTTTTGTGCAAGAGTATCATCCTTCAAAGAAAGAAATTGATTTATATGAAGCTGTTAGCGACTATTTATTTCGTGAGGGCACTTATGGTATACCGGATAGAATACGTCCTTTACTATCACTCCTTTACAGAAAAATTATGTCGTCATCTGCTTATGCACTGTCTTTCACGCTTCAAAGTACAATTGAAAGACTTAAACGAATTAAGGATGAAGGACGACAAATACTTAGTATGTCATCTGTATTAAATGATTTGGAAACCATTGATAATGACGATAATTCAGATTCATATGAAACAGTAGAAATTTCTGAACAAGACAAAGCTGCCATTGATAACGAAATTGAAGAGCTTCGACATTATGTTTCAATGGCCGAAGGAATTGATTGTGAGACAAAGGCTCAAGCATTATTAAAAGCCCTTACTGCATCATTTGACAAGGTTGAACGCCTTGGAGGTCTGCGAAGAGCTTTAATATTTACAGAGAGTCGTAAAACTCAAGAATATCTAAAAAACTTTTTTGAAGCGAACGGTTTCAGAGACAAGGTTGTATGTTTTAATGGAACAAATAGTAATGATGAAGCCAACAATATATATCAGAAATGGTTATTGACCCATACAGGAACCTCTTATGTAACCGGTAATTTGCAGATAGACAAGAAGCAGGCTCTTGTAGATTTCTTTAAGGATTCTGCAGAGATAATGATTGCTACAGAAGCAGGTGCTGAAGGTATAAATCTTCAATTCTGTTCTTTAGTGGTTAATTACGACATGCCTTGGAATCCCCAACGAATAGAACAAAGAATTGGACGTTGCCATCGCTATGGTCAAAAGCAGGATGTAGTAGTTGTGAATTTCGTAAATAAGGCTAATGCTGCAGATTGCCGTGTATATGAGTTACTGTCAACTAAGTTTAATTTATTTGAAGGCGTATTGGGTAGCAGTGATGAAATATTGGGGTCTATAGACTCTACATTTGATTTGGAAAGCAGATTGAGTTCTATATTACGAGTATGCAGAACAGAAAGTGAAATAAACAAGGCTTTCGATTCGTTGCAGAAGGAATTGGAAGATGTTATTTCAGAGCGTATCAAGGATACAAAGAAAACTCTATTGGAAAACTTTGATGAAGACGTTGTTAACTTATTAAAGGTTAGACAAGATGATGACGAAAAGAGAATCGATAGTTATATTCGCCATTTTTGGAAGTTAGCTCTTGTCGCTTTAAATGGGTTCATTTCTGATATAAATGAGAATACATCGTCATTTAAATTAGATGCAGACATTTCAAATGAGATAAAGGCAGGAGTGTACTCTGTAAACAAGAAAGAGACAGATAAAATACAAATAAGGGCAACAAGTTCTATTGGAAGCTATATACTTAGACAAATACCCTACTTGAATGTTGTCGAAGATGTAACTTTCGATTTGACATCATACCCTTATAGATCTATTTTATTAGAAGAATATAAAGACAAAGCCGGTTGGCTTATTGCTTATGAAGTTTCTTCCACTAATGAGTATGACGACGAAGAGAATATCATTTTCTGTGCTATCACCGATGATAAATATGTACTGCCAGCTGAGTTTGGATTTAAATTATTAGAATTAGAAGCAAAAGAAAGTGTCACTTGTAAGTTGCCTGACCATATTAAAGAAGATACAGAATATATATTTGATAAAAACATTGAAAAATATAAAGATCAAGTCAATGCCAGAATGGAGGAATATGCTTCATATGAGATTGAAAAATACGAATCATGGTCAGATGACAAACTTGTTCCTTTGCAAAAGGAAATAATAGATATTAGAAAAGAAAGAGATACAATTCACAGACAAATAAGAAAAGAAAAGGATATCAAGACCAAACTATTACTTAAGAAACAAGAAAACCATTTGTCTGAGAAACTCTCTAAAAAACAGCGTCAACTATTCGACTTGGAAGATGAATACAACAAGAACGTTGACACAATGACAACAAAGTTATTAAAATCATTAGAGTGCAACTTTGATAAAAGGACATTATTCTCTATTAGATGGAGAATTGTTTAACTTAAGATCATTAGTGTCTCGTTAAATCTGAGGCACTAATGACTAAAGACATCGAAAAGTATATATTCGATTATTAAATCAGTTTGCTTTTTGTTGTTATACCTCAAAGAAAAGCATTATATTTGTAGAAGTTAGAAAGCATCAAAGGAAACTATCCGTGTGCTGAAAGACAACGAGCTGCGCCAGTACGGAGAATACCGCACCAAGCGTCTCGTCCTCGATGCCTGGAATAAATTTGGATTTGACAATTAAAAAGAGATAAGTATGACTAAAGAAGATAATATTATACTATATCACTATACCACAATGAATACGTTCTATAATATGATAGAACATTCATTGTGTTATGAGGAAGGCGATATACATCCCAAATATATAACAATGTGGGCAACACATTACGCCTTTCAAAACGATCCAACAGAATGTCAGTTGTTCTTTGAAGGATTAAAAGCCGGTGTACTTGATTATACTAAAAAGAACAACATTGCACTTAACGACAAAGAAAAGGAACTCACACAACACCCCCAGTATAATCTGAACATATTTACGATTTCGTTCTCTAAGCGGGAAGATGATTTAACAATGTGGCGTGGATATGGACAAAATGGAGATGGCATAAGTTTAGGTTTCGATTTCTCCAAGCTTCCATCAACTTTACCTATGTATGGAGCAGATTGCAAAGAACGTAAATATTGGAGTGAAAGTGAGCCGACATATTTACTTTATGATGAAATAAAAAAATGTGAGTATGTTGATACAAATAACATCAAGATTGCAGAAGAAGCCTGCAATAAGACATTAAAAAACATTTTCAATAAAGATGAGTGGACAGATGTAAAACAGGCTATAATAAACAATGCTTATGCTCCTATCTATAAAAATAAAAAATATGAAGCAGAGGGCGAATATCGCATCATAAAACATCAAATAATGCCACAATATCGTCTTGCAGACAACAAACTTGTACCATACATCAAAATTAACATCCCCATTGAATGTCTAAAAAGAATCATTGTAGGACCATGTCAATCCTCGTCTGAAGTTGTCATGAGAATAAAATCATTCTTATGGACAAAGTGTTTTGATACAGAAGTAATCATATCGGCTATTCCTTACAGAAATCGATTATAAACATCATGAACAATATTGAATTCATAGATAAATTCAAAGAACTCTGGGAGCACTCAGAAAATGAGGTCGTAGAGTTTAAGAAAGCAGAGACCAACTTTGATGTTGACGAGTTGGGAAAGTACTTCTCCGCTCTTAGCAATGAAGCAAACTTACGAGAACATGAGTTCGCTTGGATAGTCTTCGGTGTTTGGGACAAGAAACACCAAATCATTGGCACCAGTTTCAAAGATGGTGAAGTAGCCTTGAACCGCCTAAAGCAAGACATGTCTCAACACACTACAGACAACCTTATTTTTAGGGATATTGTACCTATTGAGGTTGAAGGCAAACGTGTTTTGTTGTTCCAAGTTCCTGCATCGCCACGCAATATCGTGATGCACTGGAAAGGTGTGGCTTATGGTCGTGATGGTGAAAGTCTAAAACCATTGAACCAAGCCAAACAAGATGCCATCCGCCAACAACCACCAATACCAGATTGGACAGCCCAACTCGTACCCAATGCGACCATAAATGATTTGGATGAGTTGGCTGTGGCTACAGCTAAAGTCATGTTCAAGAAAGTACACTCTTCAAGTATTCCTGCCGAAGAAATAGATGCGTGGACAACAGAAGAGTTCTTAGCTAATAGCATGATGATGCGAGACGGCCAAATCACTCGTGCTGCAATACTGTTATTAGGCAAGCCGCTTTCTATCCAAAAGATTCATCCTGCCGTTGCACAAATCACTTGGACTTGGGAAGATGAAGAAGGTATTGTGCAAGATTATGAACACTTCTCCATTCCTTTCATCTTGACTGTAGATAAGGTGTTGGGCAAGATACGCAACAAAACCATGCGTGAACTGCCAGGCGGAACCCTCTTTCCTGATACGATGAAGCAGTATGATGAATATACCATACGTGAGGCTCTACATAATGCCATCGCCCATCAAGATTACACCTTGCAACAGCGCATAGTTTTCGTAGAAGGTCCAAGCACCTTATACTATGGCAATGGCGGTAGCTTTATTCCCGGCACCATAGAGAATGCTTTGGAGCATAAAGGTCCTCAGTTTCACTATCGCAACGAATGCTTATGCCGAGGCATGGTCAACTTCAACATGATTGATACCGTAGGACGTGGCATCAAGAAGATTTACACTGAACAACGCAATCGTTTCTTCCCCATGCCTGATTACGATATTGACAATGAGCATCGTACTGTAGGAGTCACTATCTATGGCAAGATGATTGACGAGAAATATACCAATCTTTTGAAAACAAATAGCTCTTTGTCTCTGAAAGAGTGCCTTTGGTTAGATGCGGTACAGAAACACCACCCCATTACCAAGGAAGCTGCAAAGCATCTTTATGAAAAAGGATTGATAGAAGGCCGTGCGCCACATTACACCATATCTCTAAAAGTTGCCAAGTTGACAAACCAAATAGGTCATTATACCAAGGAGAAAGGACTTGCTGAAAACAGCATTCAAAAGCTGCTGCTTCAATTAGCGCATAATGCTGGAGAATTAGGTTTCCAGCGTAAAGATGCATTTGAAACCCTTCAACATGTTTTTCCTGCAAACAACACTCGTGACGAAAAGCTACGAAAAATAGGTCGTCTCCTTGTTAATATGGCAAAGGATAAACTTATAGTAAAATCTTCGAATGGCAAAAAATGGCTGATAACAGAGATAGGCGAAAAAGAACTTTACTCATAATATAAGTCTTGCGGTCGTTGCGGTCGTTGCGGTCGTTTTTGCAGTCGTTGCGGTCGTTGCGGTCGTTTTTGCAGTCGTTGCGGTCGTTTTTGCGGTCATTGCGGTCATTTTTGCGGTCGTTCTCGGCTATTTTCGGTCGTTCTTTACAAGTGACTCTTCAGATAAAATTGTAATGACATTTTATCTGAAGAGTCACTTGTTTATATCATCTGCCACGTTGCATCCGATACATCGCAGGGCGCATCATCGCGGCCGACAATGCACCTGCGCCGTCAATGCTCATCGTCTCATATAATAACACTGTACGTAAAAAAACTCACATATCTCCAAACGTCTGTATAACTTGTTGTATATAAGCAATATAAAGGCTAGTAGGCAACTCGAAAATCGGGTTATCTACCAGCCTATCCTATAGCCTCAACAAGCTATCCCCAGCCTGTCAATGCGATTAACGCAGACAGGAAACACGATTACCGCGTAGCGAAAATATCATTACCGCATTGCGGAAACAGAAGTACCACGCTGCGGTAATGTATTTGGGGCTGTAGTTTAACGCTTTTAGTTGACTACTTTCAGTCTTAATTGTAAAGTTGGTTG
>ERZ791805.492-NODE-492-length-17701-cov-15.283464_pt1 | contig 17701 bp, 17 predicted proteins | sample MGYA00510306_ERZ791805 | MGnify/ENA primary metagenome ERZ791805 (study PRJEB30046, sample SAMN00791990) | human gut metagenome | study: EMG produced TPA metagenomics assembly of the A metagenome-wide association study of gut microbiota in type 2... | reverse complement strand
GGCAGCTGCCGCACCTCGCTCGCCGTATCGGCACTTAGAATTATGCGGTATTGCCAACTATAATTGCGCGCAATAAAAACCATAATAACCTATATCAAAATAGGAATATAAAAATATTTTTTTTGATGAAAATATTTTATGGGAATTGAACAAAAAAGAAAAAACAGTGTCAAAAATTAAATCATCTCCTGAATGACAAAAGAAAAATGCCGAGATAATCAGAAAAGGCAACATTATTACAGTCGATTCCTGTTAGCTTGAAAGAAAATATCAAGAACTTTTTCGAAAAAACGTCACATTTTAATGTATTGACAATCTTTAATATCATTTGATATGATAGGGTACAGGAATCATGTATACAATGTGAAGTGGAAAATATTTCGAGTTCTTTCCTCTGCATTGTATGAGAAGGAGATTTTTAGTATGCGCTATTCTCATCAACGTGAACTGATTTTGCGGGAGGTACTTTCGCGCAGCGATTATCCAACCGCGGAGCAGATCTGTACGTCTCTGCGGGCAGTGTGCCCGCGGCTGAGCCTGGGCACCGTTTACCGCGACCTGAATACGTTGGTTGATATTGGCAAAGTGCGGCGTGTTTCCATCCCCGGCGAAGCAGACCGTTTTGAGGGCCCGCAGGAGGATCATCAGCAGCTGTATTGCCGCAGCTGCCAAAAAGTAAAAAGCATCCATATTTCGGATGCGAAGCTCAAAGCCCTGATTGATGCCTGCCCCGATATTGTGCCGGAAGATTACAGCCTGACTGTGTTTGGCCTGTGCGATGAATGCGCCGTCAAAGCGGCCAAGGAAACCGAGAAATTGTAAGAAGACAGCCTGCCCGATGTTCACCGTTCAGGCGGGCTGTTTTGGCATTTGTGGGGGGTATTTTGTGCAAAACAGCGTTTGTGCGTTGTTCTGCGCGGTAAACTGTGGTACACTATTTATAGAATAGTGTATGTGCTGCCCTGTGCGGTGCGGCCAGACCAAAACAGCGGAGGTAAGACCTATGCCCCAACTGCAGTGTGAAGAAATTCGTTTCCCGTCTGCCGATGGTGTTCATACCGTGGCGGCCAGCATGTATACCATGCCGGGGGTGCCGGTGCGCGCCGTGCTGCAGCTCAGCCACGGCATGTGCGAGTATGTACAGCGCTACCGCCCCATGGCGCAGTGGTATGCCCAGCGCGGCATAGCTCTGGCCGGCAACGACCACCTGGGTCACGGCAGTACCGCAAACAAAGGGGAGCACGGCCATTATGGCGAGCCCCGCGGCCGTTACCACCTGCTGAACGACCTGCACACGATGAACGGCATTATCCACCAAAAGTTCCCTGGCGTGCCGGTATTTTTGTATGGCCACAGCATGGGCAGCTTTTACGCCCGCTGGTATGCCGAAACCTGGCCGGAAAGCATCTCCGGCGCTATTTTCAGCGGCACGGCGGGTCCGCACATCCGCAACCAGGCGGGCTGGGCGGTTGCCGCGCTGACCGCAGCTGTGCGCGGGCCAAAATATGTTTCCAAAACGCTGGTCAAGCTGAATATGGGGGCCTATTGCAACCGCATTCCGGATGCTGTTTCGCCCAATGCCTGGATCAGCCGTGACCCGGAAGTGGTAAAGGCATACGATGCAGACACGCTGTGCACCTTCCCATTTACCGCGGCGACCTACCGCGAAATGCTGGCCACCCTGTGCCATGTCAGCAGCCGCAAATGGGCGCAGAACATCCGCAAGGATCTGCCGGTGTTGCTGATTGCCGGAACGGCGGACCCTGTTGGTGATTACGGCGCGGGCGTGCGCAAAGTGTGGGCCATGCTGGGGGATGCCGGTGTACAGGACCTGAGCTGCGAAATCTGGCACGATGCCCGCCATGAGCTGCACAACGAAACCAACCGCGAAGAAGTGTTTGATTATGTGTACGGCTGGCTGATGGATCGCCTGCCGGAAGATGAGAGCCAATAAATAGTGATAGGATAAATGCGGATTGCACGTTATTCTGTAGGGAACGGTCTTGACCGCTCAGATACATTGGGGCATATGCGATAATGGAAATGGCATCGCTCCACAAATAATATGTTCGTTAGTTGCACATTTTTAATGGGCCATATGGGCATGGGGCAGCGGGATGAGGTCATCCCGCCCTGTCGGCGATTTTATTGTTTATCGCGCTTTTTGAAGCGCTGACACGAATATACTTTATTATTTATTGCAAATAAAAACTTAAGGCCCGATGCAAGCGCATCGGGCCTTAAAACATATTACACCCTAAATAGAAATCATAGGCTGAAAACGTACCGGGGCGATGCCGGGCTGCTGCAACGCTCGGCAGGTGGGGGGATGGAATGCCCGCGGTTTTAGTGCCCACTCAAAAAGTCCAGCAAATCCCAGCCTTCGCCGCCGGTCTGGCGGTACAGCTCGGTGTAGCCGCAGTTGCAGCAGCTGATGGTGACGAACTTTTTGTTCTGGATGTCAAACATTTTGGCGAAGTTCCCGCCGGTGGCCTGCAGCCGGTCCGATTCATACTGCTGGCAGCCGCATTTGGGGCAGATGTATTGGTGCTTTTCCATAATAGATTCCTCCGTATTGTAAGGCTGGGTCAAACGTGGCTCAGCCAGTCGGCCAGCGGCAGGCAAAGCAGGTTGGGGGTAACTTTTGCCGCGGCGCGGTGCAACGTGCACACCAGCCCCGGTGTGCTGACGCGCAGGTTCAGCGCGCTGTCCCGCAGGGCGCGGCGCACAACATCCTGGCTGCGGCTGGCCAGCGGATAATGGCGGAAGCCATGCCCGCCTTTTTCCGCAATGCCAATGAACTCGGTATCCTTGACCCAGTAGGGGCATACCGCAGTAACATGGATGCCCGCAGGGGAAAGCTCGTAATGCAGCGTCTGGGTGTAGCTGAGCAGGAACGCCTTGGTGGCGGCGTATACGTTCAGCCCCGGAATGGGCTGGAACCCCGCGGTGGAGCAAATCTCCAGTACCTGGCTGCCTGGGTGCAGATAGGGGAACGCCGCATCGGTCACATCCACGGCGGCGCGGCAGTTCAGGTCGATCATGGCGTCGTTGTCTTTGGCGGGAATATCCACCGTCGGACCCATGCGCCCCATGCCTGCCGCATTGACCAAAATGCGGATGTCCGGCAGTTCATCCTGCAGGGTGTTGCGCAGGTACTCCATATCGCCCGGGCGGGTCAGGTCAAGCGCCAATACCCGGATGGGCACCGCGCTGATGGATTGCAGCGCTTCCAGCCGGTCACGGCGGCGGGCGATGGCCCAAATTTCTTCCACTTTGCTCTGCTCCGCAATCTGGCGCACAAACTCGCGTCCCAAACCGCTGGAAGCACCGGTCACCAATGCAATTTTCATGGCAGTTATCCTCAATCGCAGGGCAGGTTGGGTCTGTCCTGGTCGCCGTCAGCCTTGAAAAGAACAAAGCCGTCCGGCTGGTTGGTAAAGTAATAATACTCGGTGTTCTGCCGCAGCGGCGGGGTCAGATAGTTGGGGATAATGACCCCATCGTCCTCGCGCCGCTCCGTCAGCCCGGCGGCGGCCCATACGGCGGCAGGAATACCGGCGTTGTAACAATCCAGATATTCCGCGCCCGCGTCGTGCAGCAGCTTGTCCAGTGCGCCGCCAATGCGGGGCAGAACAGCATCATCGCCGATAAAATCCACCAGCCGCACCACCGGTACGCAGCCGGTCTCGGCAGCTGTGATGGTGCGGGTGATCGCGTAAGCCAGCAGGGCACCGGCTTCCTGCACCGCCCACACATCGTAGCTCTGGTGCGGGTAGGCAAAGTACCGGCGCTGCAAATACCAAAGATCTTTGTGTGGCGTGTGGCTGCTGTGGGGCAGGCCAAGCGCGGCCAGCGCAGCGGCATCCGGCACACGGGTCAGCGGCAGGTCATCCTGTACCGGCAAGGGAGCAGAATTTGGACCCGGCACCGCCAGCTGCCAGCCCTTTGCACCGGGTGCGCCAAGGCGGTAATAATGCGGCAGGCGCTCGGCCTGCCAGCCCAAAAAGTGGTACAGCACACAGGTGTTGGCGCGGATGTTGTTGCAGGCAACCACGCGGGCATTCAAAAGCCCGGACAGGGCGTCCATCAATTCCAGTCCCACACCGTTATGGCCCTTTGCGGCAACCCAGACTGAAACCCAGATGTCCGGCGTTTCGCTCTGGTTGGCCAGAATGTACCCGGCGGCGCACAGAATTTCGCCGTCCTGCTCCGCCAGCGCAAACTGCGGGGCGGCACCGGGCGTGTGGGCATAATAGAACTGGTAAAAATCGGCCCGGTTGATCAGCGGCAGGCGCATATCAAAATTCTGGTTGATGAAATCCGCAATGCGGGCATCCTCGCCGGGGCGGGCTAAACGCAGCACAAGGTCAGACAATGGCGGAACCTCCCGTGACCGGCAGGGTAACGCCGGTGATAAAGCGGGCTTCCTCGCTCAACAGGAACGCCATGGCCGGGGCAACATCCTCCGGCGTGGCGTTGCGGCCCATTGGGTTGTCTGCCGCTGCGGCCTGCACGATCAGGTCCGGCGTATCCTTCAAAAAGTGGGTCTCCATCATGCTGGGGGCCACGCAGTTTACCGTTATGCCAAAGCGGGCGTACTCCACAGCCAGGCTTTTCACCAGCCCGCCGATAGCGCTCTTGTTCATTACATAGGCAGCTGTGTTTTTGGGCGGGCAGCCAATGGTGTAGCTGGTCTGGATAAACAACACCCGGCCAAACTTCGCCTTACTCATGGCGGGCAACACCGCCTTGCACAGCTTGACGGCGGAATGTACCTGAATCTCCCAGTCCTTCTGGAACCGGGCTTCATCAAACGCTTTGAACTTGGCGTTCACCACCGGCAGGGCCGGCAGGTGTACAAAATGGGTGGGGCAGGGCAAATCTTTGCCAAAGCGGGCGCACAGGGCATCCACCGCTTCGGGGCTGGAAAGGTCCGCGTCAAAGGTAACAATGCGGCCGGGGAATTGCTGCACTAAGGCATCCAGCCGGGCCAGATCGCCGCAGCCCTGTGCCAGAATGGTGCGGTCCTCGCCGGGGGCTTCGGTCAGCAGGTGGCGAATCAGTGCGGCGCCCACATCGCTGGTGGCGCCGGTGATGAGATATGTATATGCCATGGAAGTTACCCTCACTTTTATTTGGCCAGCCCGGCTTTGATGATGCCGCGCGTGACCCGTTTGCCGTCCTGGTTGGTGATAACAGCCTTGATCTCCGCTTCAGCCACGGCTTCACTCACGTTTACCACGGTGCCGGTAATGGTCAAAGTATCCCCAATGAAAACCGGCTTGGCGAACTTGCACTCCACGCCGTGCAGCAGGCAGTGTTCGCCCGGCAGGTAAACGCCCGCCAGGGTGGAGAAAAAGCTGGCACCCAGCATGCCGTATACCACGCGGCCGGGGTAGCCGCGCTTTTGGGCGTATTCGGCATCCATGTGGATGGGGGAAACATCCCCGGTGATGGCTTCAAACTGGGCCATCATCTCTTCCGTTACGGTAACGGTAAAGCTTTCGCTCAGGCCGGGGGTCATCTCGGCCAGTGTGTAGTGGTTCATCTTAACCCACCATGCGGGCAACCAGGTCCAGCAGGTCGCCAACGTTTTTCAGGTTGCGCACATCGGCCAGCTTGAATTTGATGTTGAACTTTTTCTCGATGGCGGTCAGCAGGTTGATCTGCTCCAGGCTGTCCCAATCCTCAATGTCATCAGCGCAGGTGGCGCGGGTGATTTCCAGGGTATCATCGTCAAAATTATCGCGGAAAATTTCCTGTACAGCTTCCAGAATTGCCTGTTCGGTCATAGTTAGAACACTCCTTACAAAAATAAACACATTATATAATGACAGCAATCATTCAAGATGGCGGCTTGCCGCAGGGGACACTACCACATCTTAGGCAATACCGCATAATTCTAAGTGCCGATACGGCGAGCGAGGTGCGGCAGATGCCAAGCCAAAAGCGCAGATAATACTGGATGTCTTATCGAGCATTTTGGCAACGCAGATGCCGTGCCGCAGCTGCCGGAGCGGTGCTTAAGCCGCAAGGCGGGAATTGTGCGGTGTTGCCCTTATTAAATAGAAGTGTACCATAAAATGCCCGGCAACACAAGCGCAGACAGGGGAAAAGGGGGCTACAGGCCGTAATCTTCCAGTTTTTGCTGCAATTCGGCTTCGGTATAAATGCTCACGCCCTGCTGCAATGCCAGGCAGTCCGGCTCCGGCAGCAGGCGGGTGTATACATCGTACTGCGCCAGGGGACCGGTGCCGTCCGGGGTATACAGGGCCAGCCGCCCGGCGTTATCTTTTAACAAGTATTGCGCCTGCGGCTGTTGTTTTTGCACCGGAACAAAAAACACTGTTACGGCTGCGGCAATGCACAGCAGCGCCAGCATGGCCAGCCCCAGCAGGTAGCGGCGATAGCCCCGCGGCAGTTGGTAACGCATGGGCAAAAACCTCCCTCTATTTTGTAGTATTCGCAAATTTCACAAATCAAATAGTACGCTCCTGCAAGCAGTATGCCCGGTTTGGCGGCACCCAAACCGTAAAAAAGTGAAAATTGTCTGCCTGCTACTGTACTTTTGGCAATACTTTGTGATATAATTCATTCTATGGCTTTATGCCCATCTGCGTGACCGCGCTGTGCGGCCGCGTATCAGTGCAGGCGCAGGCAGGCTTCGCGCCTGCCGCAATTATCCCAAAGGAGGCGGTCCCCATAGACCCCAAACAGGAACGGCACATTTCCATGCAAAGTGCAAAAAGCCCGGAAACAGCCGCAACTTCCGCCCAAAAGAAAAACGGAAAAAAGAAAAAAAATAAGCCGCGCCGCAGTATATTCGGCACCATCATGCGATTCATTGGCTGCCTGCTGTGCGTTTGCGTCATGGCGGCCAGCGCCGGTGCGGTGCTGCTTTCGCTGTATGTGGTGCAGGTGACCGAGGATCCGGACGGCAAGCTGGACTTGGATGAGCAGAAGCTCAAACAGACCTCCATTGTGTATGACCGCGACGGCAACGAGGTGAACACCTTTGCTGGCGAAAATAACCGCATCTGGCGCGATATTTCGGCCATGCCGGAAAACCTGCAGAACGCGGTCATCGCCGTTGAGGATAAGGATTTTCGCAGCGAGCCCGGCATCAACGTCAAGCGCACCATTGCCGCTGCCCTGAACGAGTTTACCGGAAACGCGCTGCTTGGCTCCAAGCAGGGCGCTTCCACGCTGGAGCAGCAGCTGGTCAAAAACCTGACCGGTGATAGTGAACAGGACATTCTGCGTAAGGTGCGCGAGATTTTCCGCGCGTTGGGCCTTTGCAACCGCTACAGCAAGGAAACCATCCTGGAAGCTTACCTCAATACCATCCCGCTGACCGGCACCATCTATGGCATGGAAGCCGGCGCGCAGGAGTATTTTGGCAAGAGCGTGGAGGAATTGAGCCTGGCCGAATGCGCCGAGCTGGCTTCCATCACCAAGAATCCCAAGAGCTTTAACCCGGCTACCAACCCGGAAAATCTGCTCAAGCGCCGCAACCATGTTCTGGCTTTGATGCGCAACCAGGGATATATTACTGATGAAGAGTGCACTGCTGCACAGGCGGAACCCATCACCCTGGCCGAGAGCAAATCGGCCACCGAAAAGGTCACCCGTACTTCCCGCAACTCTTATTTTGACGACGCTTTGTTTGCGGATGTCACCCAGGCAATCATGGAGCAGGAAAGCTGCACCCGTGCCGAAGCACAGGATAAGATCTTCTCCGATGGCCTGCGCATCTACTCTACCCTGGATCAAAAAGCACAGTCTTCCATGGAGCAGGTCATGCTGAACGAGGACACCGGCGACGGCGAGCTCTTCCCGGCCCTGTGGCACGAGGAAGAGGTTCCTTCCGGTATCCCGGCGGACAGCGAGATTACCTATGACGAGAGCGGCCTGCCGCTGAACCCGGACGGCTCTTCTGTGTTCACGGACGATGATGTGCCGGTCTATGCCGATAAGGAAAACACCACCCTGAAAACCAGCCAGGATGACAACGGCAACCTGATCTTCTATGAAAGCGTGCGCACCCAGGCAGCTATGGCGTCCATCAGCATGGAGGATGGCCACCGCGGCGAGATCGTTGCCCTGGTTGGCGGCCTGGGCGAAAAGAAAGTAGACCGCGGCACCAACCGCGCCACGCTGCCCCACCAGACCGGTTCCACCATGAAACCCATTGCTGCTTATTGCCTGGCAGTGGACAGCAAGATCATCAACTATTCTTCGCCCATGGCGGATACGCCGTATTACCTCAAGAGCGACCATCAGGTGCTGGATACCGACCGCTGCCTGAAGCTTGGCCTTTCTACTGACAAGTATAATGCAGCCAACCAGTCCCGCGATGATGTGTGGCGCGACTGGCCCACCAACTATGGCGGTGCAGGCGGCGATGGTGCCACCATGCTGGTGTATGATGCACTGCGCCGCTCTTACAACACCATTGCGGTCTGGATCGGTTCCTATGTCGGTGCGGAAGAGCTGTTCAGCTTTGCGCATGATACCCTCAACTGCACCTATCTGGATCCCGAACATGACGTTGACCTGGCGCCTCTGGTGCTGGGCTCCCAGAGCCAGGGCCTGACAGTTGTGGAGCTGGCTGGCGCTTACTCCATTTTCAATGACGGCAAGTTTACCACCCCGCACTACTGGACCGAGATCTATGACTCGGACGGCAACCTGTACCTGGATAACAGCAAGCGCGTTACCACCGTGCAGGCCATTGACCCTGCAGCCGCTACCATCATGAACCGTCTGCTGAGCAACGTGTGGAAAAAGCCCGGTACGGCAAACGGCATGAAGCCGGAAACCGAGGGCATTGATACCATCGGCAAGACAGGTACGACCAGCGACTTTAAGGACTATACCTTCGCCGGTGTTTCCCCATACTATTCCACCGCTGTGTGGTGGGGCTATGATAAGCCTTACAGCATGTGGGGTGTGGATGGCACCCTGGGCAACAACGGTAAACCGACCCAGCGCGCCTTTAAGCGGTATATGGAAGCTGCCCAGGCCGATAAGCCTGCCAAGGACTTCTATTATGATGACTCCGTTGTGCAGAAGCAGTTCAGCACCTCCACCGGTGCGATCGTATCCGGCGGTGGTGAGACCGGCTACTATACTGAGGACAACCTGCCGGATGACAGCTACGCCACCCTGACCGACCCCAGCGTGAACACTCTGGACCCGGCGGCAGGCTGATCGCGTAAAGTTCCAATAGTCTGAAAATTCAATAAGCCAGATCGGGCACAGCAGTTTACAAAGCTGCTGTGCCCGTTTGTTGTATTGGAATGGAGGACATGCTATAATGGCAGCAGCGAGAACCATGCGGGTGAGGAGAAAATGCACGGCCCTTTTGCGGCCTTAATAAGGCGGGCAGAAGCGTATCAAATGTACGTGCACGAATGAAAGACATACTTCCACCGCATAAAAACAGATAAAAGCACGGGAAGATTCCACCGCACCAACAGGCCAGTTGTGCATCATGCTCAAATACACAACATTTTTTCTAAAATGCTTGCAAGCCGCGCACACTTGTGGTATGATTATCCCCGTTGTGAATACACATGTACATAGGAGGGAAACAACATGGGCGAGCGCCGTTTTTTGTTGGTAGATAGCTCCGCTTTGCCGGATGTGTTCCTTAAGGTACTGCAGGCCAAGGAGCTTCTGGCTTCCGGCAGCGTGAGCAATATTTCCACGGCAGCGCGTCAGGCGGGCATTTCCCGCAGTGCGTTCTATAAATACAAGGACTATGTGTTTGACGCCGAAACCGGCCGCGAGGCCATTACCGTGATCGCCACCCTGCTGGACAAAACCGGCGCTTTGCAAAGCCTGCTTTCCGGTATTTCGGCAGCGGGTGCATCGGTTGTTACCATCACCCAGTCCCGGCCGGAAAATGGTACCGCGCAGGTGGAAGTTACCGTGCGCACCGGAACCATGCAGATGACCGTTGAGGAAATGCTGACCCGGCTGGCCCGTCAGTCGTTTGTGGTGGAAGTGCACCGCGGAACCTGAAAGTGAACACACGCCGCCAAGGCGCACAAAGCGGAATACCGGATGCGGGCAGCCGCATAAGGAACAAGGGGAGTATAGTATGGCTAAAATTGCAATCATGGGATTCGGCACCGTTGGCAGCGGTGTGCTGGAAGTCTGCCGCCGCAACGCCGCATCCATTGCCCGCCGCGCGGGTGAGCCGGTGGAGGTCAAGTACATCCTGGATGTGCGTGATTTTTCTGATTCTCCGGACGCAGCGCTGTTTGTGAAAGATATCAATGTGATCCTGAACGATCCGGAAGTCAAGGTCGTTGTGGAAACCATCGGCGGCACCCGCTTTGCTTATCCGTATGTGCGCCAGTGCCTGGAAAGCGGCCGCAGCGTGTGTACCTCCAACAAGGAGATGGTTGCCACCTATGGCGCAGAGCTGCTGGCTCTTGCACGGGAGCATAAAGCAGCGTTCCTGTTTGAAGCCAGCGTGGGTGGCGGTACCCCCATCATTACTCCCATGCACCAGTGCCTTGCCGCAAACCAGATCAGCCAGATCCAGGGCATTGTGAACGGAACCACCAACTTTATGCTGACCAAGATGAAGCGCGAAAACATGGGCTTTGATGCCGCGCTGAAAATTGCCCAGCAGCTGGGCTATGCCGAAACAAAGGATCCCGGCGACGATGTGGATGGCCGTGATGCCTGCCGCAAGATCGCCATCCTGAGCAGCCTGGCCTGCGGGCATCATGTTTACCCGGATAACATTCCCGCCCGCGGCATCCGCGATGTGACCGTGGAGGATGTAAAAGCTGCCGAGCAGCTGGACTGCGCCATCAAGCTGATCGCCTGGTACCATGAAAACCATGAAGGCGCAGCCGATGCGTTCAGCGCCGGTGTGGAGCCGATGCTGGTGCCGGAGTCCAACCAGCTGGCGGGCGTGAACGATGTGTTTAACGCTGTGCTGATGCAGGGTGATATGCTGGGCGATGTTGTGTTCTATGGCAAGGGCGCCGGCAAGCTGCCCACCGCCAGCGCCGTTGTGGCCGATGTGATCGATGCCCTGAAGGACGGCAGCAAGATCCATGACAGTCTGTTCTGGAAGCCCGCCGAAAAGCTGGATCACCAGCTGATGGATACCGCCAAGTATTCTTATTACATCCGCACCGCGGGCGTGCCTGCCGCCGCGCTGCCCAATGTGGCCGGTCCCGGCAAGCTGGTGTTTGACTATGGCGATTCTGCCGCGTACCTGATCGAAGCTGCCACGGCTGCGGACTTGGAGGCTGTGGCAGCCAAGCTGGAAGTTCTGGGCGGCCGCCTGGCGCTTGTGCTGAAAAAGCTGCCGGAATAAGCCCCGGCAGGGAAGGGAGCACATAACATGATTACCGTAACTGTACCGGCAACCAGCGCCAATGTCGGCGCCGGGTTTGACAGTCTTGGCCTTGCGCTTTCCATGCACAACGTGTTTACCTTTGAGGAATGTGACCGCATCCGCATTTCTTCGGTGGATGGCACCCATGTGCCGACCGGGGCAAACAACCTGGTCTACCGCAGCGCCCGCGCTGTGTATGACCAGCTGGGCATTCCGCTGCGCGGCCTGCGCATTACCCAGCGCAATGATATTCCCATGGCGCGCGGCCTGGGTTCCAGCTCTGCCTGCATTGTGGCGGGCATTTTGGGTGCCAACGCTTTGCTGGGCAACAAGCTGACCAGCCGCCAGATGCTGACTCTTGCCACCGCCATTGAGGGCCACCCCGATAACGTGGCCCCCGCCATGCTGGGCGGCTTTGTTACCAGTGTGTATGACGAAGGCCAGGTTTACAGCGTAAAAAAGAACATCGATGAACAGCTGGCATTTGCCGCTTTTGTACCGGATTTCCGCCTGCTGACCTCCAAGGCGCGCGCCGCGCTGCCGGATATGGTCAGCCATAAGGACGCCGTGTATAATCTGTCCCGCGCCGCGCTGGCTACCGCCGCGTTCTGCGATGGCGATTACAGCCTGCTTGGCGTGGCAACCAAGGATTCCCTGCACCAGAAATACCGCCTGCCCCTGATCGACGGTGGGGACGAAATGTTTGAACTGGCGCAGGACCTGGGCGCGCTGGCTGTTTATATTTCTGGCGCGGGTCCCACCATTATGGCGGTTGTCCCGCGTGACGATCAGGAATTCTTTGCCCGCGCGCAGGAAGCTCTGCCGCAGAGCGAAAAGCTAAAGCATTTTACCGTTTACCGCCTGCTGCCCGATAACACAGGCGCAACGGTGAAATAAGGGAACAGGGAGGAAGAGGTCTTTATGGGTCTTATCGTACAAAAGTTCGGCGGTACCTCGGTCAAGGATCGTGACCGCATCTTTAATGTTGCGCGCATTGTGGCCAACACCCGCAACCAGGGCAACGATGTTGTTGTTGTTGTTTCTGCCCAGGGGGATACCACCGATGACTTGATTACCAAAGCGGCCGAGATCACCAGTGATCCGTCCCACCGCGAAATGGATATGCTGCTGGCCACCGGCGAGCAGATTTCCATCTCGCTGCTGGCCATGGCGCTGCAGGAAATCGGTGTTCCGTCCGTCAGCCTGACCGGCTGGCAGGCCGGCTTCAACACCGACCGCGCTTATACCAAAGCCCGCATTAAGCGCCTGAACACCGAGCGTGTGGAAAGTGAGCTGGCCCGCAACCGCGTGGTAGTTGTAGCTGGTTTCCAGGGACTGAACCGTTCGGATGATATCACCACCCTGGGCCGCGGCGGCAGCGATACTTCCGCCGTTGCCTTGGCAGCCGCTCTGCATGCAGACCGCTGCCAGATCTATACCGATGTGGAAGGTGTGTATACTGCCGACCCGCGCAAGATTCCCAAGGCTACCCGCCTGAAGGAGATCACCTTTGACGAGATGCTGGAACTGGCATCCCTGGGTGCACAGGTGCTCAACAACCGCAGTGTAGAACTTGCCAAAAAGTATGGCGTCGAGCTGGAAGTTCTGTCCAGCATCAATCCGGTGCCCGGCACCGTTGTTAAGGAGGAAACCAAAGTGGAAGGTATGCTGATCAAAGGCGTTGCAAAAGATGAGGACGTCGCTGTTGTTTCGATCCTGGAAGTTCCCGATGTGCCGGGTATGTCCTTCAAGGTGTTCAGCCTGCTGGCACAGAAAAACATCAACGTGGATATCATTCTGCAGTCTTCCGGCAGCGCTGGCTGCAAGGATGTGATCTTTACCTGCTCCAAGGGCGAAGCTGAAACCGCTCGTGCAGTGCTGGAATCCAACAAGACCCGCTTTGGCACTGATAAGATCACCGTCAACAATGACTGCGCCAAGGTCAGCATTGTCGGTGCCGGTATGCAGAGCCACCCTGGCACGGCTTCCACCATGTTTGAAGCTCTCTACAGCCAGAACATCAACATCCATATGATCTCTACCAGCGAGATCAAGATCAGCGTGATCATTGATAAAGCCGATGCTGACCGTGCTGTTGCCGCCATCCATGATGCTTTCATCCAGTAAGCGGTAATATCCATCTGGTGTAAAAAGTTTACAAGTTTCAGCCCCTGCCGCCCGGCGGGGGCTGTTGCCATATCCGGTACGGAATGGTATAATCAAACGCACAGCCGGGTGGGAATCATTCCCGCAAGCCCGGTTGTGCCCAATGTATTCTGCTGCAAAGGAGGTAACATATGGAATATATGGACGAAACCACCCTTGCCCACAAACGCACCAGCCCGTGGCTGATTGCGTTCCGGATCATTTTTACCATTGCGCTGATCTGGTGCATTCTGTTTATCTTTCATAACTCGCTGGAAACCAGCTCCATCTCGTCGGCCCGCAGCCATGAGGTCATGCAAAAAATCAATGCCATCCTGGCACATCTCAATATCGGCCCGCTGAGCGAACATGTTGTGCGCAAGCTGGCGCATTTTTCAGAGTTCACGCTGGAAGGCTTCCTGCTTATGCTCTGCCTGCGGGTTTATACCCGCCGTTTTGTGCGCCATGTCAGCTGGCCCATGCTGGGCGGCATGGCGACCGCGCTGCTGGATGAAACCATCCAGCTGTATGTGCCGGGCCGCACTTCATCCGTGCGGGATGTGTGGATCGACTTCGGCGGTGTGATTGCCGGTTTGTTCGTGGCCCTGCTGTTGCTGCTCATCGTGCGCGGGCTGACCTCTTTCCATGCCATGAAAAAAGAAAACCGCCGCCTGCGTGCCGAACGGGCCGAGCTGCTGCGCCAGCAGCGCGCCGACCGGATCAACACAGCGGATGACCGTCCCGAAAGCCCAGATAGGAGAGAATATTTATGACAGAACAACAGGCGATTGAAGCCCTGCACGCCCTGCCGCGCCTGCCCCGCAGCGGCGCATCCCTGGAGCGCATGCAGGCACTGCTGGACCACCTTGGAAACCCGGAAAAGCAGTTTAAGTGCATCCATATTGCGGGCACCAACGGCAAGGGGACCCTTGCCGCTATGACATCTTCTATCCTGACCCATGCGGGCTACAAAACGGGTCTTACCATCAGTCCGTATGTTCTCAATTTTCGGGAGCGTTTTCAGATCAATGGACAGATGATGTCCCCGCGCACCCTGGCCAGTCTGACCCGGAAAGTGCTGGATGCTGCCGATGCCATCATCGCTGAGGGCGGGGAAGGCCCGGTGGAGTTTGAAGCCGTTACTGCCATTGCCTTCCTCTGGTTTGCCCGCCAGAAGTGTGATTTTGCCGTGGTGGAAACCGGCCTTGGCGGCCGCTATGACGCCACCAATGTCATCCCCGCGCCGCTGGTTGCGGCCATTACCCGCATCGGCATGGATCATACCGAAATTTTGGGCGATACCCTTTCCGAGATCGCCGCCGAAAAAGCCGGTATCATCAAAGAGGGTAGCGTGGTTGTCTGCTACCCCGAGCAGCCGGAGGAGGCCATGGGCCCGCTGCTGACCGCCGCGGCCAACGCGCATACCTCGCTGGTGGTGCCGGATACCGCCGATTTGCAGCAGCTCAAGTGCCGCCCGCTGGAAAACTATGTTGATTACGGCGGCTATCGTGCTCTGCTGCAATTCCCCGGCAAGCATCAGGCCAACCATGCCGCTATGGCGGTGGAAATTGCCCTGGCCCTCTGGCGGGAATACCATTACGAGATCCCCGATGAAGCGATTGAAACCGGTCTGCGGGATGCCAAAATGCCCGCACGGATCGAGGTCATGCGCCGCCACCCGTTGCTGCTGCTGGATGGCTGCCACAATGCCGATGGTACCGCAGCCCTTGCTGCAACTCTGAAAGAAGCCGGATATGACGGCAACCTTGTGGCGGTCCTTGGCCTGCTGAAAGATAAGGATCACAGCAAAATGCTGGAAAACCTGGCCCCCTGCTTTGAGAAGGTCTTTACCGTCATGCCGGATAGCCCCCGCGCCATGACGGCAGAAGAACTGGAGGAGGAAGCCAAGTACCATATGGATGCCGAAGCCGCCCCCAGCGTGGCAAAGGCCATCCGCCTTGCGGTGGATTACGCCGATGAAAACAATCTGGCTGGTGTGGTGGTGTGCGGCAGCCTTTACCTTGCTGCTCAGGCCCGTCCGCTGCTGCTCAAAGAAGCGGAAAAGTAACCCCAATTCCAACAAAATATGCGCACAGCGCCCTGTATACTGGGAACATACCCCAGCAGCAGGGCGCTTTTTGCTGCTATTACCAAAAATGAAAGAGGTGGACAACCCCCTTGGCGAAAGTTTGTTTTGTTCCGGCGCAGGGAACATTGGCGGCTTACCTGACCGGTGAGATCGACCACCATGCCGCGCAGGCCCTACGGCGTGAAATTGATGCGCAGATCGATGCCCGCATGCCAGAATTGCTGACGATGGATTTTTCCGGCGTTACTTTTATGGATTCCTCCGGTGTGGGGCTGATTCTGGGCCGCGGGCGCCAGATGTCCGGCCTGGGTGGGCGGCTTGTTGTGCAAAACGCACCGGATACCGTGCGCCGCATGCTGGACCTGGCGCATATCCATTACGTTTGATCGTGGGGGAGGTCACATCATGAAAATGCTGAATCAGGTCAAAATGACCTTTGCCAGCCGCAGCGTCAACGAAAGTTTTTCCCGTGCGGCACTTGCGGCGTTTCTGGCCCAGGCGGACCCGACCGTGCCGCAGCTGGCGGATATCAAAACGGCCGTGTCAGAAGCTGTCACCAACTGCATCGTCCATGCCTATCCGGATACCGTCGGCCCCATTACGATGACGGCTGTTTTGTATGAGGGCGGCAATGTGCGCATTACCATATCGGATAAAGGCGTTGGTATCCCGGACGTTGCCAAGGCAATGGAGCCAATGTATACCACCGGCAACCCGGACGAGCGCGCGGGCCTGGGTTTTGCGGTAATGCAGAGCTTTATGGATCGGGTCCATGTATCCTCTGCACCGGGACGGGGAACACGCGTTACCATGAGCCGTCACCTGGATTCCCGGTGAGTTTTGGCGTGTGCGCTCCTACATAGGGCAGAATCAGCCAGTACAGCAGAGTGGAATCTGTTGACCGTTGCGGATATGCCCGCTAAAACCGGAACGAATCAACGCCTAGTGGCAGGGCAGACGTTCGTTCCCGATTGCAGGGAGGCAGCTGATATGGCAACCGCAAATCCCACCGCACTTTTTACCACATTACCGCGCACGGAGTTCATCCAGAAAAACCTTGGCCTTGTACATTCCTGTGCTGGCCGCTTTACAGGCCGCGGCATCGAATACGAAGAATTGTATTCGGCGGGCTGCCTGGGGCTTGTCAAAGCGTGCGATGGGTTTGACCCGAACCGCGGGGTCTGTTTCTCTACCTATGCGGTGCCGGTCATCTTGGGTGAGATTAAAAAGCTGTTCCGGGACGGGGGAACTGTTAAGGTCAGCCGTTCGATCAAAGAACTTGGATTAAAAGTGACAGCGGAACGGGAACGCCTGATGAAGCTGACCGGCGCAGAGCCAACCGTGGCACAGCTGGCACAAAACCTGGGGGCAACGCCGGAGCAGGTGGCGGTATCCATTCAGGCTGCTATGCCGGTTGTCTCCCTGACCCCGGCGGATGATGAGGACGGAACAAGAGAATGGGATATCCCGGTGGATTCACCGGAAGAAGTATTGGCGGAACGAATCAGTTTGGCGGAAATATTGAAACGACTGAATGAATCCGACCGGCAGCTCATCCGCCTGCGCTTTTATGCGGGCAAAACCCAAAGTAAAACGGCACAAATCCTTGGTACTACCCAGGTACAGATATCGCGCCGCGAACGAAAGATTTTGAAATGGATGCGCAAAGAGCTGACAAGCGAATAAGAAAACACAAAATGATGGCTGTTTTTCCAATTCGGAGCCATAAAAACTGTGCGATTCGACAAAAGTATGACTTCTGCACGTTTTGCCCTTGACGATGACACTTGCATGTGCTAAAATAACACCACTTTGAATAGCACAGGCGATATCCAATAGGGGGCGCCTGGCTGGACAAAGCAGCATCAGAAAATTTGGAAAAACCTCAAAAAAGCTGTTGACAAATCAAACCTGATGTGGTATCCTAATAAAGCTGTCCGAAAGACAGCGGCTGATTGAAAAGATTGTTTAAGAAAATTTCAAAAAAGTACTTGACAAACAGGACTTGATGAAGTAAAATAAACAAGCTGTTTCAAACAGCGCAGGACCTTGAAAATTGAACAATACTGAAACTTGTGGAACCTTAAACGTGATGG
>ERZ791805.482-NODE-482-length-18060-cov-3.119800_pt1 | contig 18060 bp, 10 predicted proteins | sample MGYA00510306_ERZ791805 | MGnify/ENA primary metagenome ERZ791805 (study PRJEB30046, sample SAMN00791990) | human gut metagenome | study: EMG produced TPA metagenomics assembly of the A metagenome-wide association study of gut microbiota in type 2... | reverse complement strand
CAGAAGCCGGCGGATCAGCGGCTCAAGACGGGCGCTTTCCGCAAGACGGAGCGCATGCCGAAGCTGCCCCTGCCCATCGGCGTGTCCAATTACTGCCTTGCATCGTCGGAATACTACTACATCGATAAGACGATGATGATCAAGGACTTCATCGACGAGCGTCCGATGGTGACGCTGTTCACTCGTCCCCGCCGCTTCGGCAAGACGCTGAATATGGATATGCTGCGCACTTACTTTGAAAAGAGCGACAAGGATACCTCCGTCTACTTCCGGGATAAGAAGATCTGGGCCTGCGGCCAGAAGTACCGGGATTATCAGGGCAAGTACCCTGTGATCTTCCTGACCTTCAAGGATGTGAAGTTCGATACTTGGGAGGAGACCTTTGCAGCCATCCGGGACATTTTCGCAAAGGAGACCCGGCGGCACAAAGAACTGCTGGCCAGCGATAAGTGTGACGAGTACAGCAAAAAGACCTATGCAAAGCTGGCAGACGGTAAAGTCAGCGAGGTAGAGCTGGCTTCTGCACTGCTGGACCTGTCCTCTATGCTGCACAAGCACTATGCCATTGCGCCTATTATCATCATCGACGAGTACGACACCCCCATCCAGCAGGGCTATCAGAAGGACTATTACGACAAGGTCATCCGGTTTATGCGGAACCTGTTTTCCGGCGGGTTCAAGGATAATCAGCACCTGTCCTTCGGCTTCCTCACCGGCATCCTGCGGGTGGCCAAGGAGAGCATCTTCAGCGGGATGAACAACCTGTCCATCAACTCCGTGCTGGACAACAAATACAGCGCCTACTTCGGCTTCACCGCCGACGAGGTGATGGAGATGGCGGAATACTACGGCGCTGCCGATAAGTACGACGAGATTTGCCAATGGTACGACGGCTACCGCTTCGGCAAGACGGAGATTTTCAACCCGTGGTCGGTGGTCAACTACTTCAGCAACGAGTGTGAGCCGAGACCCTTCTGGGTCTCCACCGGAAGCAACGATATTATCGGGGAAGTGCTTGCCCAGGCAGACGAGGAGATTTATAACCGTCTGACCTCCCTGGTCAACGGCGAGACCTTCACCACCTTCATCGACACCGGCGTGATCTATCCGCAGATCAAGAGCAATCCCTCTACCATTTACAGCTTCCTGCTGGTGACCGGCTATCTGAAGGCACTGAAAACCACGCCCTCCTTCAGCGGCGATTTTATGTGCGAGGTCTCCCTGCCCAACCGGGAGATCTCTCTGGTATATAACAAGGAGATTTTGCAGCGGCTGGAGAATTTGATCCCGCCGTCCACGGCGATTTCCGTTCAGGAGGCCATCTTCTCCGGCGATAACGCACGGCTGAAAGCGCAGATACAGACGCTGCTGACCCAGTCGGTCAGCTCCTTCGATACTGCCGGGGAGAATTTCTACCACGGCTTTATGCTGGGACTATGCGCCCTGCTGGGCGGCGCTTTCGTGACCTCCAACCGGGAATCGGGCGACGGGCGCTATGACATTCAGCTGAAGCCCACGCAAAAGGGCCTTCCGGGCATCCTGATCGAACTGAAAGCGGAGAAAAATTGCAGCGATGAGCAGCTGAAAAAGCTGTCTGAGACAGCCTTGCAGCAGATCAACGATAAGAAATACGAGACCGAGCTGACGACAGCCGGGGTCAGGACGATTTATAAATACGGCGTGGCCTTCAGCGGTAAAAAGGTCGAAGTGGCGGTTGGATGAGGCTGACGAATTTCAAAGTATCAGCTTTCGGCTTCCAAAGTATCAAATTGATACTTTGGCGAAATCCCAAAGTGCCAGCACGGTGGTTCCAAAGTGCCAAATTGGCACTTTGGAGATGTGCTTATATCAAATGCTAAATGAATTAACAAAAATCGAGGGAGACTGCTTATGAAATCAAATTTTGATTTTCTGAATCGATACTGGCCTGCATTGGCACAGATTGGCGCAACCGCAGAAACCTATGTCTATTCTGATCCCAATGCCTGTATCTATAAACTCGGAATGTTTGCCGAGCGCTTAGTGCAGGAGATCCTTGTCTTTGAGCACATTGCGGAGCCGGCTGTTGACAACACCCACGCAAATCGAATTCGCGTTTTGAAGCGAGCCGGTTTATTGCCGCACGAAATTGACAACACGCTATATGTTCTTCGCAAGACAAGAAACTCGGCAGTACATATAGGTACGGACTCCGTGGACGAAGCAAAGACATTGCTATCCTTGACATACAATCTTGCTGTTTGGTTTATGGAAACCTATGGAGACTGGGGATATATTGCGCCTGAGTTCGTTATGCCGAGCGAGACCACGCACGAAGATTTGGAATCCGTTATTGCCGAGCAGGAAAGGAAAATCGAGGAATTGACGAAGCAACTGGCCGTGGTCAAGACCGCCGCTTCGGGCAAAACGCAGAAGGAGCGCGCAAAGCGGTCGGAATCTGTCTCCACTATGATGAATTGGAATGAGGCGCAGACCAGATGCTTGATTGACGAGCAGCTTCGTCTTTCTGGTTGGGAAGCTGATACGCAGAACCTGCGCTACAGCAAAGGAACGCGTCCTGTAAAGGGGAGAAATATTGCCATCAGCGAATGGCCTACCAATTCGGCCTTTTACAAAAACGGGTATGCGGATTATGCATTCTTCGTTGGCGAGAAGCTCGTAGCATTGATGGATGCAAAAAAGATGTCGGAAGATGTGGCATCTACCATCGATGTGCAGGTAAAGGACTATGCTGCACATATTAAGCCGGAGGATATTCCACATACGGTTGGAAACTGGAATGGTTATCAGGTCCCCTTCCTCTTTGCTTCAAATGGCAGGGCGTATTTAGAGCAGCTGCGCACGAAGTCTGGTATTTGGTTTTTGGATGTCCGGGAACAGGAAAATCAACCGTATCCTATTCGAAACTGGTTTAGCCCAAGTGACCTGATGGAAAAACTTGGTCAGAATACAGCGGCGGCCAATCAAGCGCTGGCTGCGGCAGATAATTCGTTTATGACAGATCCTAATGGGCTGAATCTGCGCGACTACCAGATCAAGGCCATTGATAAGGCAACAGAGGCAATCGTTGACGGCAAGAGAACGGCCTTGCTTGCAATGGCCACCGGAACGGGCAAAACCCGTACTGTTCTGGGACTTATCTACAAGATGCTGGAATCCAAGCGTTTCCGTCGTATTCTTTTCCTTGTGGATCGAGTGTCCCTCGGTGAGCAGGCAATGGACACCTTCAAAGATGTCAAGCTGAAGGAACTGCTGACGCTGGACAAAATATATGAGATCAAAGCGATCGATGACAACATCATCAATCTGGAAACCAAGGTCAGCATTTCAACGGTGCAGGGGCTTTTGAAACGCACGATTCTGGCAGAAGAACCGGATTTGATGCCCGGTGCATTTGATTTGATTATTGTGGACGAAGCCCACCGAGGCTATATTCTTGACCGTGAAATGACGGAAGAAGAAATCCTCTACGATAATCAAGATGATTATATGAGCAAGTATAAGCAGGTTATCGAGTATTTCGATGCGGTGAAAGTTGCCTTGACTGCTACGCCCGCCTTGCACACGACCGAGATTTTCGGGGAGCCGGTCTATACCTACAGCTACCGTGAGGCGGTTATCGATGGCTGGCTGGTGGATCACGATCCTCCGTATCTGATTAATACGGATTTCATTGAAAATGACGCACAGTTCAAGAAGGGTGAAACCTTGGCGCAATATGACCCCAACACCAATGAACTTTTGAACGGTGCAGTTTTGGACGATGAAATGGATTTCGATGTGTCGGAGTTCAACCGCAAAATTGTTCTGCCGGATCATACCCGCAAGGTGCTGGAAGAAGTTTCGACCTACCTGAATCCGGAAAGTGGAGAAAAGACGCTGATTTTCGCAGTAAATGATGCACACGCTGACCGTATTGTGGATACGCTCCGAGAGATTTACAAGCCCTATGGCATTTCCAATGATGCCATTATGAAAATCACGGGCAAAACTGCCGGCGGCAACAAAAAGAAGATTTTGCAGGTGATCAAGCAGTTCAAAAACAACCAGTACCCCAACATTGCCGTAACAGTCGACCTGCTGACTACCGGAATCGATGTGCCGGCCATTTGTAATTTGGTGTTTATGCGCAAGATCAACAGCCGGATCCTCTTTGAGCAGATGCTGGGACGCGCTACTCGCCTTTGCCCGGAAATCGGAAAGACGCACTTCAATATCTTCGATGCAGTTCGTGTGTACGAGGACTTGGACGACACTTCCAATATGAAGTCGGTCTCCGTCAGCAAATCAATGGCTGAATTGTTGGAGGATTTGTTCCGCCCGGGTGAATCCAGCAAACAACCTGTCAAAGATCGTATTTTGGCAAGATTACAGCGCAAGAGCAACAATCTGACCGATGAGCAAAAGTATGATGTATCCGAGCGTTTAGGCGGAAAAACAATTCGGGAATATGCGAAGGAATTGAAAAGCTGTACAGAGGAAGCTTTTGTGCGACGCTGCCGGGAGGATAAGGATTTCCTGCTTTGGTTTGACAACCTGAAGGGTAAAAAGCGTGGACATTACTATTCCGAAAAGGAAGATACTCTTTTGGAAACGACCCGCGGCTATGGTGACACGGAAAAACCGCAGGATTATCTGGACTCTTTTGTGGCCTATGTCAATGAGAACAAAGATCGTATCGAAGCGATCCGCATAGCCTGCACCCGCCCCAGCGATATGACCCGGGCGCAGCTTCGGGAGTTAAAGCTGGAACTGGATAAGGAGAATTTCACCGAGAGCAGCTTGAATGAAGCGGCCAGTGCGGTGAGCAATGAACGGATCGTGGCAGACATTATCGCCTTTGTCCGTCGGGCTGTACTTAAAACGCCGCTTGTAAACCACGATGACCGCGTGAAAATGGCCTTTTCTAAACTGATTTCGGCGCATCACTTTAACAAAATGCAGCTGGATCTGCTGGAAAAGATCAAGGTATATATGCTTCACGAGAGCATCCTCAATACCGAGACCTTTGAGGCACCGGCGTTCAAGATGGATGGCGGTTTCGCCCGCTTTAACAAGAAGTTTGGCGGGCAGCTTGCGGAGATCATCCGCGAGATCAACACTTATATTTACGAAGGAGCAGCTTAAATGAGCACGCAAGATATTGTACAGAAACTTTGGAACCTCTGTAATGTGCTGCGGGATGATGGTATTACTTATCACCAGTATGTGACAGAACTGACCTACATTCTGTTTTTGAAAATGGCCGATGAGACCGGTGCAGATAAGGATATTCCCGAAGCATATCGTTGGGGCTCTTTGACCAGCCGTTCCGGCATTGACCTGAAAAAGCACTACTATATGCTGCTCAGCAAGCTGGGCGAAGAATCCGTTGGCCGCGTGGCGCAGATTTACGCCAACGCATCCTCCAGCATCGAGGAGCCGAAAAACCTCGAAAAAATCATCACGGAGATCGATAAGCTGGACTGGTATGAGGCCAAAGAGGAAGGTCTGGGCGACCTGTATGAAGGTCTTCTGGAGAAAAACGCCAATGAGAAGAAGTCCGGTGCCGGTCAGTACTTTACCCCTCGTGTGCTGATCGATGTGATGACGGAGCTCATCAAACCCCGGCTGGGCGACAAGTGCTTTGACCCGGCCTGTGGTACTTTTGGCTTTATGATTGCAGCCAACCGCTATGTCAATGCGCATAACGATATGTATGCACTCTCTGACCGTCAGGCGGATTTCCAGCAGAACAAAGCGTTCAACGGCGTGGAGCTGGTGCACGAGACCCATCGCTTGGCATTGATGAATGCCTATCTGCACAATATGAATGCCAATATCACATTGGGGGATTCCCTCGCACAAAGCGCCAAGGGATTGAAAGATTTTGATGTTATTCTGACCAATCCGCCCTTTGGCACGAAAAAGGGCGGTGAGCGTGCCACACGGGATGACATCTCTTTCCAGACCTCCAACAAGCAGCTGAACTTCTTGCAGGTGATCTATCGCAGCCTGAAGGCGGACGGCAAGGCCCGCTGCGCCGTAGTGCTGCCGGATAATGTGTTGTTTGCTGCCGGTGACGGTGCCAGCGTGCGCCGGGAACTGATGAATTTCTGCAATCTGCATACCATTCTGCGCTTGCCTACCGGCATTTTCTATGCACAGGGCGTCAAGACCAATGTGCTGTTCTTTACCCGCGGGACAACCGAGCAGGATAACACCACCGAGGTTGCATTCTACGATATGCGCACCAATATGGACAGCTTTGGTAAGACCCGGCAGCTGCGCAAGAGTGATTTCGCCGAGTTTGTGGCAGGGTATGAAGACCCGTCCAAACGCACGGGCGAGCGCTGGAGCAAATTCACCCGTGAGGAGATCACCAAGAATCCGGACGATAGTCTTGACCTGGGCTTGATCCGCGACGATTCCATCGTGGACTATGATGATCTCCCCGACCCTGTGGAAAGCGGCGAGGAAGCGATTGCAAATTTGGAGGAAGCGGTCGATCTGCTGAAAAGTGTTGTGCGTGAGCTTCGTGCGCTGACGGAGGAAAAGTGATGGCAAGAGCAAAAAAAGAAGCCGCCCTCACGCCCGAAGAGCGTTTGCAGGCGGCTTTAGTGCCGGATTGGGAGTGGCCGTATAAATTGTCGGGGAATTGGTGTTGGACAAGAATAACGGTCATCACTGATATCCTTAATGGGTTTGCTTTTAAAAGTCAGCACTATTCATCTGCCGGAATTCGGATCATTCGTATAACAAATGTGCAGGACGGTTTTATTCAAGACAAGAAGCCTGTTTATTATCCACTTGTGAGCCAAAAAGAAATCACCCCATTTATGTTGAAAGATGGTGATTTTCTTATGTCACTTACAGGGAATGTTGGACGAGTAGCTATTATAGATGCTTCATTCCTTCCGGCAGCATTAAATCAGCGGGTTGCGTGTCTTCGTATAAAGTCAGAAGATAGTGTGCGAAAAGAGTATATATTCTATTTTTGCCTGCAAAAGCAATTTGTATCAGATTGTATAAAATCGGCCAAGGGCTCTGCACAACTCAATATGAGTACGGAATGGTTGAAGGAATATCCGATTCCATTACCTCCGCTCGCCGAGCAGCAGCGCATTGTTGACCGCATCAAAAGCCTGTTTGCCAAGCTGGATGAGGCCAAGGAAAAGGCACAGGCCGTGGTGGATAGCTTTGAAACCCGCAAAGCCGCTATTCTCCACAAGGCCTTCACCGGGGAACTGACTGCGAAATGGCGGGAAGAGCACGGCGTGAGGATGGAGAGTTGGGAGAAATTTAAGTTTAATGAACTTGGGACGCTAGAACGCGGTCGATCAAAGCATCGCCCAAGAAATGACCCTAAATTATTTGGCGGAAAGTACCCCTTTATTCAAACGGGTGATGTTGCGCGTTCAGGTATGTACATTACTGAGCATACACAAACTCTCAGTGAACTTGGAGCGGAGCAAAGTAAACTTTTTCCCAAGGGAACTCTTTGCATTACGATTGCAGCTAATATTGGTGATGTGTCAATATTAACATATGATTGTTGTTTCCCTGATAGTGTAGTTGGATTTACACCCAATGAAAGGACATTGTCTGAGTACATTTATTATCTGATGAGTACGCTTCAACGAGAAATCGAGGCAAATGCTCCTGCAACAGCGCAAAAGAATATTAATTTAAGGATTCTTAATGATCTGCTATTAGACATTCCGTCTGTTGCAGAACAGACACAAATCGTTAATCAGGTGGAGTATTTATTTTTTCAGGAACAGCACGCCAAAGAAGCCGCCGAGGCAGTACTTGACCAAATCGACCTGATGAAAAAATCCATTCTCGCCCGTGCCTTTCGCGGTGAACTGGGTACGAATGACCCAAGCGAGGAGAGCGCGGTGAAATTGCTGAGGCAAGTAATCGAACAAGAGGATGGAGATGTGGTCAGGCCAAAGGCAAAAGCGAAGCGAATTGCAATTCCCGCAGAAATTAAGCCGTTGTTGTCAGGTGCTAATGAAGAAGCAATTGTCAAACTCCTATTAAAAGCTGCGCCCCAATCTGTTTCTACACAGACAGTAATGTCCGTTAGTAAGAAAAAATTTGAGCTTATGGACGCATTACGCAATCTGGAGAAAAAACAGATTGTGTCGAAAAGTGATTCTGGAGAATACTCACTAGTGAGGTAATATTATGCAAATCAAACGGCTTCAGATCGATGATTATCTTTGTTTGGTTGACTTTGATATAGTATTTGACACCGTATCGGGTGGTAGCTCAACAATTCTGATTGGAGAAAATGGCGCTGGAAAATCGACGATGATTGAGTGTATTCTGAACATTCTGATGTCTTTTGATTCTCCCGCAATAGAAAAGCAGATTGACTACAGCTATTCTATGGAGTACAACTATGCGCAAAAGGCAGTATGCATTGTCCAAAGTAATCATAATTATCGTATCACGGTAGATGATGTTTTCTGTGAGGGAAGCTATAAAAGGGTGCGCTCTTTTATCCAATCTCATTCTTTGTTCCCTCAGCGCATCATTGCGTTTTATTCTGGGGCCAACAATAAGCTCTTGCCTCAAATAGAACAAATTAATAAAAGCTATGTAAGGCAATGCAGAAATACACTTGTGCGCTTTCTTAAAGCAATGAATGATGAATCTGAGCGCTTCTTGCCGAACTTTCCCAAAAGAAAGTACAATTATTGTGATGAGGGAATGACTCCAATATATTTGGCTTCTATTCTCTGTGGTCAGGAGTCTTATGAACAGAATTATCTTGTTGATGCGTGCCATTTCGATGAAGTCCAATGTGTGGATATGGCCATTAATATTGATAAAGTTGAGGGCGTTTTTGGCAGAGGACGGTTCGAAGGAGATGTGCCCACGGGCCTGTACTATTTGACGGATTTCATTGACCATCGGTTTACGGATTTACTGCGAAGAGGATTACTATATTCGGCTATGGGAAAATCTTATTTCGAAATTAAAGGGATTGAAAAGTTAGGGTTAGATTCTATTGCAATTTTAGAATTTTTTGAGAAACTATACTCTCTGTTTGATGCTAGATTTGAGGTAACCGTAAATCAAGGGAATTCCATAGTGAAATGCAAATCAATGAGCGAGGGGCAACGCCAACTTATCAAAATCCTTGGTATGCTTGGTATTTGCAAGACGGAAGATTGTCTCGTTTTAATGGATGAACCAGATGCGTATATGAACCCACGCTGGAAGTATGACATCAAAAGCACAATGGATCGATCCTTGAAAGACGCCATAAACGCTCAGGCAATCATTGCAACACACGATCCATTGGTGATCAATGGCGTTCCTAAGGAGTTTATTAGGATATTTACCCAAAACAAAGAACTTGAATCATCCGCAGGATTTTTTGTCACAAGAGTTATCACTCCCGTCGAGGACACTGAGGGAATGGGAATCGACGGGTTGCTACAAAGTGAATATTATGGGTTGCAGACTTCTTACGACCAAAAATCGCATAAGAAATTCGTGCGCAGACAAGAATTATATCTAAAACTTATTGGCGGGAGTGCTACGGACGGAGAAAAAGCAGAGCTTCGTGAAATAACGAGAGATTTGGGATTGCTGCCGCTATCGTATAATTCAATTGATTTTCTATATGATGATTTTTTGACCGTATATAAGAAGTGCGATCTGTATAGTCAAGAGTATCTTACCTACGATCAAGTGTTAGAGCGCAGAGGAAAAATTAAAGAAATTATAGAGGCGTTATACGAAGGGCAAGTATGAGATATATAAAGATAGAAGATCTTCTGGTATTCAGAAGCAGGTGGGGACAAGGGGATACACTCTGGAAAAACAGTGTGCTCAAAAAGGATTTCAGAGATTTCTTTCACAATAAATGCTGGTATACAGAAGTACCCCTTGTCGGGCAAGATGTGCATATTGACCACTTTCGACCCAAGGCAGCGGTAAAGCCTTTTGAGAATTTTAAATATAATCATTTGATTCAAGATGAGGGATATTATTGGCTAGCAAATGATCCGTCAAATTATAGGGCGTGCTGTATCTATGCTAATCGAAAGACTGGTGGCGGCGGTAAAGGAAATTATTTTCCTTTAGCAGATGATGGCGTATATCAATCGGAAAAAGATGAAAATAATGAGCATCCAATGCTGTTAGATCCATGCGTGGCAGAAGATGTTAAGTTGTTGTCTTTTCTGGGTAATCGCGTAGTTCCTGCAACGGACGATGAACTGGGCAAAGAAAGAGTTAGAGTTTCGGCATCTATTTACAATCTGACTGATGCTTACATAAGCAACGAAAGAGGGAAAATTTGGGCGAGCATCGAACAATTGCTTACAGAGTTTGACTCCGGAGATATTAGCAAGTCCAGCTGCATTCGCCAGCTAAGGGACGCTATATCGCCCAAAGCTCCCTTTTCAGCTTGTGCAATAGCTTGTGTTAATTCTCTTGCTCCAGACGAAATAAAGAGCGAGCTTGATTTGATACTCTAACTCTATGAAATGAGGGATGATAGTGCTGGATCAGACAAATGCAAATATTGAAAGACATATCAAAACCCACACAGAGCGTTCCGATGATGACCGAGCGGCAGTATCTGTTTTGGAAACATTTCTTCGTTCGAATGGAAGAATCAACACTTCTTTTGCCTCAGATGATAAGTGGCCCAATCACGATAACACTTTTGAGTTTGTTCCAAACCCGGAAATTTCGAGACGCCCCGTGCAAACTTTCTATGTCCAAATAAAGGGAACACGCAATTATACTGAGCACGAGAGTGTTATTAAGTACACGCTAAAAGATCTCGCTTTTCCTGCTTTTATATGTGGCAGAGTATCCCTTGATCCGGGAATTCTGTTTGTGATTCTCAATCCCGCTGAACGCGGAGATGAGAGAGTTTTTTGGAAGTATATGTCGCCCAGCTTTCTTAACAGTATTGATTTTGCAAAAGACAGTATAACCGTCAGTTTTTCACCGGAAGAGGAAATCTTGAACAATGACGAAAGCGTTTTAGCTTTTTGCGAGAGGTTAGAAAAAATTGTCGAGCGGCATTCCTTTGTAAACCAATTGGAACGGCATAGTTATTCTTTTGAAGAAGCTAAGCGAATCGTTGAGACCTGTGATACGGAAATCACGGAAAGCATCGACAATTTAAGCATTCTAAATAAGAGCCGCGACAACATTTCACGGAGAATTCTGACGAGATTGAACGATCTATGCATTTCAGCTTTACTGTTGAATGCGATGAAAGACGGCTATCAAAGTCCCAACGCCGGCTTTGCGTGGGAATACTCACTCTTAAGGGCAAATACAAAGTACTTAGGGAATTTTTACCGAGGATTGCAATATATCGGACGCCGGATCCCCGAGGAAGGCCAAGCAGAGCGACTGATGCTGAAGTACTACAGCTTTATGTGGCAGATCCGTCAATCACTCTATGAGAACTACGGCATCACCGTGCTTCAGAACTTGGAAAAGTTTCAGGAATATACCGGAACCGATGAGCAGGATAAGCAATACTATGAGTTGGTGGCGAATGCTTTCTCAACCCCAAAAACCGAGCAGAAACATACCAGTAATACGAGGTTTTATATTCAGAAAAGGACGCCGTTTTATGTTGGCAAAGAGCGTTATTTTGAGGTAACACTGCAGCAAGCGGACATCTATGCGTCAAAGTATAACCGAATTACAGCATATACCAAACTTGACATTTCTACAGGCTATTCTGTACAAATCGACTATGTCCCATCATACATTAATCTCTGGGGTGTCAATACAGAAATTAAAATTATCACAGCTTGGCGTGTTTCGGTAGATCCTAAATGCTTGAACACGCTTGGAAAGATACTTAATATGCGCCTTCAGCTTTCTTCAAAATATGGAGAATATGATGCTCTGATGAGATTCCTAACAGAAACAGGTATGGATTTTCTGGAAATGATTGATCTTCGGGAGATACCTTTCTCGAATCTTTTGGAGTCAGTTTACAAAAAAGCAAAAACCTCTTATTTCAAAGATGTTTTACAGCAGCTGAGGGACAACTATTCTACAGGTTCGACACGCTTCGGCCGATATACAATTCGGTATCTGTTACTGAATCTGCGCGAAGATCTTTTGGAACGCGTTATGCCGTCTCAGTTTAGTCCGCAATGGAAATGCAAGGATTTATACCTGTCTAGAAAATGTTTTCCGTTTGAGTGTAACCCACTTGCTTCTGATTTAGCTGACAGCAAAACGAGCCAGATAAGTCAAGCCAAGTACTTGGCCAGAATAGTTGAAAAGGAAAAGACTGAGGTTGCGGTTCCATACTGGTCTATTGTAAAATCTATGCAAGATACCGGCGAAATTTACTGCGATCTTGGCGGAGATTTAACCGAACAGGCGATCCAGAAATATAATGATTGCTTAGACGATTGGGAAAAGCGCCAAGGGTATGAAATCATTTCAGATGGAAATGTCGCTTGTATCGCAGCATATGAGGCATCGACGATCTTTATTTTGAATAAACTACTGGAATTATCACAGATTCACAATAAAGGGCAAAAAGAAGTTAACGAAAGATATTTGAGAAATTGCGATATTGCCTTTTCAGATCCTAAAAAAGAAGAAGCTCTTAAATATGCTTTTGTAAACTCCAGAGTACTTCTTGTTTACGGAGCTGCCGGTACCGGAAAGACGACCCTAATCGATATGATCTCGACAATGCTGTCTGGGCGTCGGAAATTGTTTCTTACCAAAACACATACGGCCTTGCAGAATCTGCAGAGGCGAATTAATAATCCGGGGGCTGATGCCAGTTTTGTAAGCATCAATAGTTTTACGAAGAGGGTAAACCTTCCTGATTATGATGTTATCTTTGTAGACGAATGCAGCACCATTGATAATCGTGTTATGAAGGTATTTCTTGAGAAGATGCGCCCGGATACATTTTTAGTGCTTGCAGGAGACACCTATCAGATAGAATCTATTGATTTCGGTAATTGGTTTACTTATGCCAAGGATATTATTAAGACTAAAGGTTCGAATGTTGAACTCGTAAGCACTTGGAGAACAAAGGATCCCGGTTTAATTGCGCTTTGGAACGAGACTCGAAATAAGGGTGCGCTAATAACGGAAAAACTTGTTATCGACGGCCCATTTTCTGAAAATATTGGCGAAGGAGTGCTCTATTCCGAGATAATGGATGAGGTGATTTTATGCTTGAACTATGATGGAAAATTTGGCTTGAATAATATGAATAGCTATTTCCAAAATGCTAACACAGAAACGGCTGTTGTCTGGAGAGACTGGAAATATAAAGTTGGCGATCATATATTGTTCAATGACACGGACAGATTTTCTCTGCTCTATAATAATTTAAAAGGGCGAATTGTCCAAATAGAACTGTTCGACAGTAGAATCAGATTTACAGTAGATGTAGAGATCCCGTTAACAGAGCAAGATTGCCAAAACGATGGCATAGAATTCATCGATATAATTGATGATGTGACCCGAATACGATTTGATGTATTTGATTTTGAAGAGGAAATGGCAGATGAAGATCGCAAAAAAGCCATCGTACCGTTTCAACTTGCCTATGCGGTTTCAATTCATAAAGCGCAGGGCTTAGAATATAGGTCAGTTAAGGTTGTTATTCCGAGTAGCAACGCTGAAAAAATAACACACGGCATTTTCTATACAGCAATTACGCGTGCAAAAGAAAAGCTAAAAATCTACTGGAGTTCTGAAACGATGCAAGAAGTCGTCGCTGGATTTTCGATAGACACTTCAAGGCAAAAAAGTTTGGCAATTATTAAAGAGAAACTGAAGCAGGACAAGAATACTTAGAAATAGGGCACCGACCGCTTGGCCGGTGCTCTATTTCTATATGAGTCACCTATAAGTCAATAGTGATTATCAGCCGTCCTTCTATCACCGGGAGGGCGGCTTTTTGCGTTCAGATAAAAAATATTTGAGAAATTTCCCGAAAACACCCCCACAAACGGCGCCCCCTATTCAGAGTAAGTGAAGGGAGAAATATTTTTGCGGGGAATTTTGAAAAGCACCCTGCCAAACGGCGCCCCTTATTCAGAGTAAGTAGAAGGATCTTTTGAAAATCTGAGAGAATTTTTCAAATTACTTTGCCAAAATCTCGAAAAAGTTCCCAATTGGTTAGTAGGAAGGCCCTGAAAAATTTCCTTCAAAATCCTATTTGTTATTTGCCAGAAAAGTTCCCAGTTGATTAGTGGGAGGGGCGCTTAAAAATTTTCTTCAAAATTCTTTTTATTTTTGCCGGAAAAATTCCCAATTAAGTAGTAGAGGGGTTCGCAGAAAAATTCTCAAAAGTTCTTTCGTTCAAATCCGAAAAAATTTCCCAGTTGGTTAGTAGAGAGGATTTCAAAGAATTTTTTCAAAGTTTCTTCGTACAAATCGAAAAATTTTTCCCAGTTGATTAGTGAGGGGGTTAAAAAACAGCCCTTCTCGCTGGCTACCTATTGAGGGGACTGTCTCCCTGTGTACCTTGAAAAATGAATCGCCGCCTCCAAAGGATATGCTTCCGGCAAGTGCCGCCACGACTTCCCGAAAAAGGAACGAGCGCACCAAAGAAGCGATACGCCGTGGTGAGACTCCGGGGCAGGAACGATACAGATGAGCGGCAGCAAGCAAAAATTACCGCAGAAATGCGGCTTCAGAACAGACAAAGGAGGTTCAAGCCTATGAAGAAACGAGAACTCAGAGAGCTTTATCAGATGATGTTTCCGGAATACCCGGACATCGTGACCGTTAAAGAGCTTCGGGAGATGCTGGGCATCAGCCGCAAGCTGGCCTACAAGCTGATCGACTATGAGTACATCCACGCCGTGAAGATCGGCACGACGCTGAAGATCCCGAAAATCAGCGTCATCAACTATGTGATGGAGAAAGAGGTGAAGAAGGTTGGATGAAATCAAGCGCCTGACGCCCGCCCAAAGGGCACGCTGTAATCGGCTGATCCGGCGGCTGTGCGCCAACTACGACGGTGGCAACTGTCTGCCGTTGGACGATGGCGAAGGCTGCGTGTGCGTGCAGACGATTTCCTATTCGCTGCTGTGCAAGTACTTCCGGCGGGCGGTTCTGCCCACCGACAAGGCACTCTACGCCGATATTTACCGGCAGCGCACACGGCTCTGCGACCGGTGTGGAAAGCCCTTTGCATCCGGCAGCAACCGGCAGAAGTACTGCCCGGAATGCGGCCGCTCCATCCGGCGCAAGCAGAAGGCGGACTCTGCCAGACGGCGGCGCAGCGTCGAACATTAGGCACCGGGAAAGCCTTGATTTCCAAGGCTTTTGGGATAGCAAAGCGGGGGCGGGTGGCCGTTTCCATCTGCCCCCGCCAAAATCCATTTCTAACATTCTACAAAGGAGAAAAATCTATGAACAACAAACTGAAAACCGTGGACGCAGAGACCTTGCTGTCCACGCCGATGAGCAAGACAATGTTCATCGTGGACGGACTCATTTCGCAGGGCGTCAATGTCATCAGCGGTGCTAGCAAGATCGGCAAAAGCTGGCTGATGCTATGGCTGGGGCTGCAAGTGGCGCAGGGAAACTCTATTTGGGGGCTGCCTACACTGCAATGCGATGTGCTCTATTTGAGCCTTGAGGACACCCAGCGCCGCATCAAAGATCGACTCTACAACCTCACCGACAGCGCCCCGGACAACCTGTATTTTGCCGTGACCTCCGGGCTAATCGGCGGCGGGCTGGAGGAGCAGATCACGGACTTTCTGACCGAGCATCCCGCTACCAAGCTGGTCATCATCGACACGCTGCAAAAGGTGCGGGACTCCAAGAGCAGCGCCGGAAAGGCGGGAATGTACGGCAACGACTACGACGACATTTCCTCCATCAAGCGTATTGCCGACGGCTTCAACATCGCCATTTTGCTGGTGCATCACCTGCGAAAGCTGCAAGACAGCGACGATCCCTTTAACGATGTCAGCGGCTCTACCGGCATCATCGGCGCTGCGGACACCAACTTCATCCTGCGCCGTAAGCGCAGTGGAAACGCCGCTACGCTGCTGGTCAGCGGGCGGGATGTGGAATATCAGGAACTGACCTTGCAGTTTAACGACCTTGTCTGGGAGCTGGTGGAGCGCAAGAACAGCGAGGATATTCACAAGGCGGAACTGCCGAAATTTCTGTTTCGGGTGGTGGACTTTATGGAGTGCCGCACCGAATGGGTAGGCACGGCCACGGAGCTGCTGACCGAAATGAAGGAGCAGGAGGTCACGCCCAATATGGTCACAAAGTATCTCGGCCAGTTCGCCTATGAGGTGCTGGAGCCGTTGGGTATCGAGTACCGCACCAAGCGCACCGGAAAAAGCCGACTCATCAAATTTCTGCGCCGTGACGGCGATGACGCAAATGGCGCCGGGATCGCTATATAAGGAAATCCCCGTCACAACCGTCATTGCCGTCACAAACCGAAGAAAGGGGATGAACAAATGCGCAGCAAAAACTACGGGATCAATGTCCGTGTGACCGAGCAGGAGAAGCAGAAGCTGCTGGAAAATGCCCGGTTCTGTTCTCTGTCGCTGTCGGAATATCTGCGGCGGCTGGGGCTTGGAAAAGAGGTTAGAGCGGCCATCACGGAGCGGGATTTACCGCCTGTTTCGGATGCTGAACGACCTGAAAGCGGAGCTTCCACAGCTTCAGAAAGAGGAAATTCTGAGCAGGCTGGAAGCAATTTTGAATGAATTAAAGTAAGCGAGAATTACGCCTGCGCAGTCTAAGCGAGCAGACTGTTTTTACTCCTGTCGGAGCCAAACAGTGTATCCGCTTGCGATGCCTGCGTCATCTTAGCGAGCAGTGCGTTTTTACTCCCGGCAGGGCCGGAGCGTAAAAACACTTGTTAGGGCGTGCCCTAAGACCCCAAAAGAAAAAACTATGAAAGTGAGGACAACACAATGAGAAAATCGGATTTTACTTTACCCACGCTGGACGATCTGTTTTCCACGCAGGCGGAGCGGGACGATGCCAAGCTGGAGCGGGTGCGGAATATTCCGCTGGCCGAGCTGCACCCGTTCAAGGGTCATCCCTTCAAGGTGCAGAACAACGAGGAGATGCAGCGGATGATCGAGAGCATCCGCAAGGTGGGGGCTATCACTCCGGCACTTGCAAGGCCGCTGCCGGGCGGCGGCTACGAGCTGATCTCCGGCCATCGTCGGCTGGCGGCGTGTCAGGTGTTGGGCGCCGAGACAATGCCTGTCATCGTCCGGGAGCTGTCTGACGATGAAGCGGTGATCGCAATGGTGGACGCCAATTTGCAGCGGGAGACTATCCTGCCCAGCGAAAAGGCGTTCGCCTACAAGATGAAGCTGGATGCCATCAAGCATCAGGGCATCGCTTCTGTGCAAGTTGCAGAGAAGTTGCTTAGCGTAGAAAAAGTGGCAGACGATGCAGGTGAGAGTAAAGACCAAGTGCGAAGATATATCCGCCTGACCTACCTGATCCCAGAACTGCTTTCGATGGTGGACGACGGCAAGATCGCCTTTAATCCGGCGGTGGAGCTTTCCTACTTAGACTCGTATCAGCAGCGGGCGGTGCTGGACGCGATGGCGCTGAACGACTGCGCCCCGTCCCACGCCCAGAGCATCCGCCTGAAAAAGCTGGCGCAGGAGGGCTTACTGGATGACCAGATAATCTACGCCGTGCTGGCGGAGACGAAGCCCAACCAGCAGGAGCAGCTCAAATTCAAGCGGGAGGAGCTGCGGAAATACTTCCCCTCCGGCTACACCGAGGAGCAGATGCGCCGGGACATCATCAAGGGGCTGGAATTGCTGAAGCGGCAGAGAGAACGGAACCGGGATGCCCGCTGATTCGTACCGATACGGCTACGATAAAACAATTCGCAGAATAGAGAGAACCCCAAACCGATGGTATACTGATGCTGTCGGTTTGGAGTTCTGTTCTGCAAATACAAAGGACAGGAGGAAATGAAATTGGTAGCAGGACATCTGACTTTGAAAAACGGCAGGTATTACGCCGTGCTAAACTATAGAAACGCCGGAGGGCAGCGGAAAACGAAATGGATTTCACTGGGGCTTCCCG
>ERZ791805.473-NODE-473-length-18283-cov-14.738918_pt1 | contig 18283 bp, 20 predicted proteins | sample MGYA00510306_ERZ791805 | MGnify/ENA primary metagenome ERZ791805 (study PRJEB30046, sample SAMN00791990) | human gut metagenome | study: EMG produced TPA metagenomics assembly of the A metagenome-wide association study of gut microbiota in type 2... | reverse complement strand
CGTTAATTAACTCTCTCATTTTCAATCGATTACATAAGAATTAACAGAGTATTGTATTATATCACTTAAATTTGAAGGCACTAAAGGATAAGATGGAGGTTCTGATTGTGTAAATGAAAGCATAAGTTCCAACAATCTATGTTTCTTCTCTTGGATGAGCATTGAACACAACATGATGTGAAACTCCATGAAATTCTCTCGCTGTTTCTGATTATCTTCAATTTGCTCCTGAGTATATGGCTTACCGTCCTCATCATAGATATATTGGTGTATTGGTTTCATAAAAAGACCTATCTTCTGTGATGCCATTTTCCAATACTCCATAATCCACTCATCCTTGTTATAAAACATTTGGGTTCTAAGGTTCCTCCACAGATATCTATAGGTGGTTTCAGATACTACAGAATCCATCAAAATAAGGGAGGTCAATATGGAATTCCCATTGTTGACTGATATCGGTTTTGATTTGCCCTTACTCAGATATTCATTTATACGTGAAACGCCTTCATAATAATACTGGTCAAATACCAAAGCTTTGCCCTTGTTTTCCATGTGTTTCCTTACCACATAATTAGATAATACTCTATATACACTTTGCACAAGCTCATTATCTACAGATTTCAAAAGTTTCCCCGATAAGTCAACCCATTGGGTAAAGTATTTTTCCTCTTTTTCTTTGTCCTTCTTGCTTACTGCACTATTGTAATTGTCTAAAATCTCCCTTTGCAAGTCAGTGATATTATAATAGGTAATAATCTTTGAAAAGAGAAACAAAGCACATGAAACCAGAATAATAGCGCCAACGCATTGTGTCCCAATTATAATTCTTGCATGACCACTACCATCCATAAGAAAAGGGAATAATACTGCCATGACAAGATTGATTACCAAAGATGTTTTGAAACATTTGAATGAGATTTCGCTCATAAATCGTTCCGACAACTTTGTGGAACCAAACTTATCATCTATTTTCTCAATGCATCCTATCACTAATGGATATGACAAACCAAATAGTGTAGAAAGGATAGATAAAATCCCGCTATATGTATAGTTAACGAAATCGAACATAATTATTCTTTGCTATTTTGAAATATTTTCTTCTGAAATTTTAGAATTTTATCCGAATTGTCTCTTATTTTCTGTATTTCTTCCTGTATAATAGAGTCACTTGATTTATTGTATAAGCATATCGAGTCCAATACCGAAGTTTTTTGCAACAATAAACCTTGCATTTCTACCTGTCTAAGTAATAAACTATCCTTTAACAATTCTGTGGATTTTCTGTTTAGTACCTTTTTGTGGAAAGAAATGTTATTGAGTATTGAAAACCCAATAATGATGACACAAAGTATTGCAATAAAGGTTATGACTTTTTTCATATCTTTGAATTTATGTCTTTACGCAAACGTTCCAGTTCCACCGCAATTCCATCCTTAGAAACAAGTGAATCTTTCGGAAGTACATTATAGTTCTTGGAAATATTTTCTTTCTTGCCGGTGAACCATTCTCCGAAGACGGTCATCAGGTAGGATTCAATATCAAGGTTTTCCTTTCGGTTGTACTTCACGATGTTGATGGCATATTGCTTCAACTCAGCATTGCGAAGATTTTTGTTGAGAGCTATCGTTGAATCTTTATCTGCCAACACATGACCTGATTCAAGAAAGAGTTTTGTAACCTGCCATACTTTTTCTACATCTTCTACAGGAGTTTTCGCAAGGGAGAATATAAGCATTGTATATTTCTCTGTTTTCTTCATTCTTTCCTCACGTTCCTGTTGTTCTCGTAGTTGAATTGCCTTGTTGAGTTTGTCAATCCTGTCTTGTCTTTCGATGATTGCATCAACGGTAAGTGATTTACGTTTTAATTCTGCTTCTCTGTTTTCGTATTCCAGAGCCAACTTCTGTTTCTCATAAGACACCTGTTGGCAAACCTGCTGGTCAACAAGATTTGAAACAATATTTGGTAGATTCGCTTTTAGAAAATCCACAATAGCATCCGTATCGGTGTTTGGGATAGCAGCAATGTCATTGATAATCTTGTCCAGTTTGCTAGAAACCTTCTTCTCTTGTTCAACTTGCTGTGATTGCTGCTTTTCAATGATAGTTTGCAGATGCTTAGTCTTTTCCTCTATTTTAGTTTCCAAATACATCTGTACTCCAAGAATAGCTACCTTAAATACCACGACAAGCATTGCAACTCCATATAACAATGAAGTATATGGCCGGAAATCGTCCCAGATATTATCTGCACTATTGGCAACACTGATTGCAATTAAAGCAAGAATCATGATTACAGCTATTGCAACCAGTGTCCAAACGACCTTCTCTATTATCTTGAAAATTTTTATCATATCATTTTTTTATGATTACCCAATTACCATCTTTGCGACCACCTTCACGTGTTAGAATGCCTTTGGCTTGAAGGTCTGCGATGTCCGTCCTTATAGTCCTATCTGTTACAGAAATCTTTCCAAAAGTCTTTTCCGAAATCTTTTGGGAAATAGCTTTTCCTGAAAGAGTGTTATCAACGGATATCGCCCACAAGATATATTTCTGTCTGTCAGTGAGTTCTATGTCATTTTCTTTTAGGAAACCTTTTAGGAAGTCTTTTAGGAAATCTTTCTTTTCATCTTTCCCGAAATCATCCTTGATTTCCCCATCTAATACCTTCCCTTTTGATGCAAGATAAGCCTTCTCGTCAACGAAAGCCTGATGAATCGGCATGGTTGCAAGAAAGTGCATATTGCGGTCATCGGTTTCAAATAGAGGCATAGGCGAGTCGTTACGCCTGACTGCTTGGTAAATTTTCGGAAATCCTGTGGAACGTCCCTCTGTTAGATGCAGCTCTTTCAAGAAATCACCTATACGACGATTGCGATAGTTGCGTGAAATTACACGAGGCTTCTGCAAGTCTGCATTGGTTATTGGAGGCATTGGGCCTTCAAAGTTCAATATCTCTATGCTATTATGATTGATGCGCACCTCTACAGGATTGCGGTCATCCCATGACTTGTGGAAAACGGCATTTGCCAAAATCTCTTCCAATGCTCCATAAGGATAGTTGTAGCAGCGTACAGCCTCTGCTTCTCCACGTACTTTGATAACCTTCTCCATAAGCACCTGCTCTCGGATGTATTTCAAGGCAGCTTCAAGTTGAAGGTGTATTGGACCATGCAGAATCTTCTCCGTGAATCTATCACCCACCTCATCAAAGAAGTGAACTATCTCAATGCGAGAATAAGGGAAATACTTCTCGGGATTCTGAGAGAATAGAAGCAATCCTACGTTTTTGGGGTGCAAATCTTCTGGTGAACCTCCAATAATCTGCATCTGCCATCCCAGTTCTGACATTGGCATGTGCATTATCTCGTCATGAGTCAGTTTACTGCCAACACGCTTAAGGAAATCTTCAATAAGCATACGGTCAAGTACTTCGATACTTGCAGTCTGGTTGATGCGGTCATCAAAAGGAACCTTGTTGCAAAGACTCATCAAAATACGTTCTTCCTCTTGGTCAGCAATTTTTGTCACTGAACCCTTTCGCACGAAGTACACCTTGCCAGCCTTCAAAGCTTCCTTGCCCAGATGCTTTGGTGCTTTATAAGGGCGTACTTCTCCTCCAGGCACTTGAATGACAAGTATCATCTTGCCCATGAATTCTACAGGTTCTGCTATCACATTCACGGTTGGTTGAACAAGACTACAGATGTTTACCAACTCCTTCTGTATCTTATCAAGCGAATGAAGGTCAACGCCAATAGGAGGCAGCACTGGTACTCCATCCTGTTCATCAACACCAACAACGATGTAGCCACCACCCCAATTATGAATATCATTTGCGAAAGCACATGCAGAATGTACAACATCTTCTGGATTCCATCCACGTTTAAAATCCAAACGTTCCCATTCTACAGTCTTGCCTTTCAGTAGTTCTTCTATATTTATTGGTAATGCCATACCTATATATTATGTATAATGTGTAACGATGTTATTTTGTAGGACAAAGCAAATCCCTGATATCCACGTCAAGGATGACTGCCACTTGACGGAGAGTATCAAGATTCGGTTGTACAATGTTAGTACACCACTTGCTGACGGTTGCAGGGTCGCGTCCAATCTTCTCAGCCAACCACTTTGCAGTACGTTTCTGCTCTACCAGAACAACCTTCAAGCGGTTAATGTCGCCCTTTGAAATGTTACTGGCATTACTCGTGTTATCGATATTACTGATGTTATTCATATATCTATTTCTTTGTGTTTGGTGCAAAGTTGTAAATAATTTTTGTAATATGGAAATGTTCTGTGTTAATATTTCAATATCTTGTGTGTGTTTTTTTTTGGGGGGGGGGATAAAATTGCAAGGAAATCATGTTGCAAAGATGAAAAACATTCACGATTATCTTGTTATTGGCTAAAATGGTCGTTTCACACAAAAGGATGTAACATATTGCACAATGTTGTGCTCATTACCAACAAAATCTGTCACCAAAGGAGCTGTTTTCCTTAACAAAATATAAAAACCCACTTGTTTCATAAAATATTCACAAATAACCCCATTTAATCCGAGATAATATAGTAGCTTTGCATCAAACATTAAGAAATTTGCATGGAAAACCTAAACAGAATTAAAGGAGCATTGGCAGATGCAGGTAAAACTGGCGTCTGGCTTGCCGGTCAGTTAGGGAAGGATCCCGTAACGGTTTCCAAGTGGTGCACCAACACCACACAACCCGATTTGCAGACGCTGGCAAAGATTTCGGACCTGCTCCAAGTAAGTATGCGAGAATTAATCGTTAATAAAAATGGATAAAACAGATCATATGGAAGATATAAAAATAAGATTTCAACACGATTATAACGAAGCTATTGACAATTACAATAGTGGAGATTGTGTGTTGTTTTTTAGAAACATTCGTCCTGCAATAGAAACATTCTGTAAATTGGTCATCTTTGATTTGGTTGATACTGTTTTGGCGGAGGAACTACTGTCTGGACAGAAAACATTGCATTGTGACTATAAAAATTGTACAGCTTCTTTTATTACACCTACAAATCGAGCGGTAGAAAATTCAATGCTCGCTTCACTTGCTCAGCAGGTAATATATTACACAAAAGGTGCAACTTTGGCTTTGTACTCGACACAAAGGACTGTTAACAGAATAAAGAGTGCTATTGATAGCGACTTTGTCAAGTTAGCATCGGATTTCAAGAATAGCAGCGAAGCTGGTATGCATGATGGGGTTTCAACAGTTGAAAATGAAATTGAGGCCAGGAATCTTTCTACTTTTATGCCTAAAGTTTTTAGCGATTTGCGAACAATTTTATCGAATGAAACTATTGCTTTTCTCTCAACTTTAAACAAACCTCTTAGCAACGTAACATTTCAAAGTTCGTGCGTGGAGAGCTCTCTAAAAACAAGTAATGATTTTCTTGTTTTTGATGAACTGACAAATAGAATGGAACAGGCAGCGGGACTTGATTATGTTATCATTTTGCCAGAATTTTTGAATGACCATAATGAACATCCACTAAGCAAAGAACGATTGGCTGATTTCTTCCAACTGCATTGGAGTTTCGTTGTAGACTTGGACGCTAAGACAGAATTTGGTTTATACGAGAATGCTCCCTCTCATGTAAAATCTTCAACAAGAATAATTACAGATAATTTAAGTGAGGTCTCTGGCACTTCTAATCTAACTAACTGGATTTTCGGAAAAGGAAGATTGGATCTTGGCGCCTATGATGACAGAAAAGCACTTAGGGAAACTCCTAAATTATTTGCAAATACATTTTCGAAGTTAGTTAAGACTGGCAAAACCAATGATTACATCATTATTGATTTTTGCGACAATTTTCCCAAGTTGGCTCAAAGAATATTCGAAAAACTGGAAATTGTTTTTGGCTCTTGGGAATCTGTTGCCAATCGATGCAAAATAATATCATTTACCAAAAATGACAATTATAAAGATGAACTTACGTCATGGTCAGAAGACTATGATGTGCCTGTATGTTTCGTTTCGGCATCTTTCTCAGAGTTTTTACAACATATCAAAGAAATACGTGACAATGTAACAATGGTCTCTAGTAAGAGGTTGCTGATTCACAATAATAAGTTGGATTTGTCAGAATCTATTGAAAGATACAAAGCTTCTGGCATAGAATTTTATGGACCAACGAAAAATACCGCAGAAGAAAGACCATGGGACTTTTATTCTGGAGCAGAAATCACGTGGGAAGAATTAGATAAGCAACATGATGTCATTCGAGATATTTATCGTAATGTTAAACTCAGAGTCTCTGAAATTATCAGAACCACAAGACGTACTCAAATATACACTTTGCGACATAGACCAGGCAGTGGTGCAACCACATTAGCAAGAAGGCTTGCCTTTGATATTCGAAAAGAAGATGAGATTGGTGCAATCTCTTGTACCGTCATTGATATAAAAAACTGTAGTAATATAAAACTTACAGAACAGTATCTTTGTCAGCTCTCAGAACAAACAGAAAATACGGTCATTCTTGCCATTGTTGAATCAAAGCATGTTGCCAAAGACAAATTCGAGAATCTTGTCAAACGAATGTCTGATGCGGCAAAGAAGGTTCTTTTCTTTTACATAGAACCTTACACAAGACGATACCATACCCAGAAAGAGAATGTCATACTTCTTGATTCGTATTTAAAAACGGAGGAACTGCAAAGATTCGTGGAAAAGTACACAACACAAGGTCTTGAACATTCTATCCTTGAAGGAGCTCTGAAAAATCAAAAAATTCTAGAAGTAGTAGATTTCCCATTAATGCTCAAGGACAAAGAAACGAGTACGAATCTTTCTACATACGTGAGCGAGTGGATGGACGAACTTCCAGAAAATCTCCGCAAGTTTTGCGCATATGTAGGATTCGTTTTTAAATATTCGGATTTGGGGGTAAATCAAACAATTCTAAAATCCCTCTGGAAAGATGAATTCCACCAATCACTTCGTTCCTACACTTTTGAGCAACAACATGCCATTTCTAAGTTGTTAATTGAGGAGATGAATGACGATGGAACAGGCAAAGGTATATGGCGTCCTAGATATAACAGATTCTCCGAGTTTATCTTGGAAGCATACAAGACCAATTGGGAACTTGGTCTTTCTGAGATCGCAAAAGATTTTATATCCCTCTGCCAAAATGCCGGTGAACTTGGTTCTGATGATAGAGATATGCTTTATAGCGTCTTTATAATCAGAAAGAATGCTGATTACCGAGCTATTGAAGATAGTAGAGATAATATCAAGAATAAATTTTCTTTGTTGATTAAGGATCTTGATGACATAGAAAGAGCCGAGTCTTTATTCAAAACACTTGTGGATGCATTTCCCGAGGATGCAATTTTCAGAGGACACTTTGCTAGGTTTCTTTACGAAAAAGCATCTATGCTAAAGGGGATAGAAATTGATGACCGCTTATTCTCTGACGCTCAAGATAATCTCAACATGGCATTTGACTTAAATTCTAATGATGCAGATCTATTCCACATGCAGGGAATGTTGTTGAGAAGAAAAATTAGCGCCTTGTCTAAGTCATTTACAAGAGATATGCTGACTAACCCTGAGGATGTAAACCTTCAAGATGCTGAAGATTGTTTACATGAATGGACTCAAGATGCTTATGAAGCATTTGAACAAAGTATTCAAATCAGTCCTGCTAGTCCTTATGGTTATGCAGCAGAGAGTCAATTGTTTAAGGAAAGTATAACTCTTGGACAAAAGATTATAGGTTGTAACGACTACTCCTTCTGTGAAACAAACTCAATATATTCTGATTATGCGGAGAAACTAGGTAATGTGTTGGATCTATTTGAACAAATCTGTTACGCATTTAAGAATGAAGGTTTGAGCCAAATCATGAACTCATATCCTATTTATGAATCTGTTCGAGCTTTCCATCAGAATATTGTAGGTTTAAACGCAGAATCGATTCAACGCTATCGCACTATGTATAATAGCGCAACAAAGGAGAACAAGTCTCTTTATGGCAATTTGCTTGTAAAGTCTATCGTTTACAGCAAGAAGTCCTCAAAGGATACACGACGAGCCTATTCTAATCTGACAAAATCAGAAAGGATGGAGATAGAAGAAGTGCTGGAGCACCAAAAGAATCAAGGGGACGTTAAAAGTTATGAAACTTTGTTCCTCTTAAAACTCTATGGTCCTGACGAATTCTCAATAGATGAAGCAATAGACTTATTAAAAGAATGGGAACATCAATTTTCTAGCGGCAACCAAATTGGTTGGGGGTATTTGAATGCATGTTTCTATTTGGCTGTGTATTATAGCGCAAAATCCATATTGGCAGGAGTTCCAAATAAGGAATTGTCACAATTGGCAATGACATATTTCCACAAGTCGGAGGATTTCGCCAAGAGATTTGATAAAGGAACGGTTCAGCCGCTATGTTATCTAGGTGAGAGAGAAGACATCCACTGTATAGTTGACAAGAATCGAAAAGATACAGATGCTTGCACCGTTACGGGTGTAATTCAACACGTTAATAACAACAAAGGAATCCTGAAAATGCTATGCGGAATAGATGTTTCATTTAAAGCCAATAGATTTGATAAGTTCCATGCAGAAGGTCAAACTCTAAGAGGAGTATTAGGCTTTTCATATAGTGGTCCTGGATTATATGATTTCCGTCCAGATATAGACGATGAACTAACAGGATTGTACATGGATGTACAGGACGAAAAAGAAATTTCTTTTGATGAGCTCGCAGAGTCTTATGTTCCTACCGAGGATTTGGTTGAAGAAAAACATCCAGAAGCAGAACCAACAGAAGCACCCCAAAGTGGCATTAAGCAAGTCGGTTATATTGATCCTGCTAAATTCCCTACATCTCGCAAGTCCAACCCTACCAATAAAGAGACAAAAAAGAACAAACTTGTTGACGGAGTTGACTATGAAGGTATCATTATAATTGATGGCGGATACAAGAAAATAAAGTGCGATATCTATCCATATCCATTGAAAATAGAGGACAGAAATACAGATTACTATGAAGATGAGATTGTATTTTTCACCGCAAAGTCAAGACCTAATGATAGAGATGCCAACAAAACATTTTGGTATGCAACCAATGTTAGACTAAAGGAAGATTAATGCAACGCAAGAATCTCTTTGACGGCGAGAGCTATAAGGCACAATTTGCTATAATAACCTATCGGTGGCTGATGAGTCGCCAATGGGTTACTTATGCAGATATAATGGCAGACTGGTTAGGTCGATCTATTGAAGAACTACCCGCAAACCTGTCCAATTGTGAAGGCTATGGCGAGCTGAAGAAGACTGTTGGCATAGTAAAAAGTCTATCTGCGAGATTGTTGGCAACGATTGCTTTGAAGAGGAAGGCAACAACCGAAACAAACGGTTCCGTTATGTAGGCAAGGACAATGATCCTCTTGCTGATATGCGAAATGCAAAGGCAATCAACAACCTCCGTCAGTATTGGAAGTTCTGTCAGGATTCTGCAGGGTTCTTCCCAAAGTCATGGTTGGAGTACTTTTTCAAGGATTGTCAGGACTTGTTGGATATGAAAGCTAAGCGCCATAAGGGAGAACAAGTAATTAGCGCAAGCCTTGATCGTATCTTGACTAACATAGAGTATCTGCCATCTCTGTATGAAGCCATCACCAACAAAATGGTTTTGGAGATTGACTACAAGCCTTTCGATGAGGAAGAGGTAACGCTGATGTTCCATCCCCACTACCTAAAAGAATATAATGGAAGATGGCACCTGTTCGGTCGTGCAGAAGAAAAGGAACCTGAATATGGCTATAACATAGCTCTTGACAGAATACAGTCAAAACCTCGTGAAAGGTCAATGGTTGAGTATGTTCCAGCACCGAAGCATTTCTATGATGAGTTCTTTAAGGATATAGTTGGCGTAAGTCACATGAAGGATGCCCAGAAGGAGCATATAGTAATTCGTGCGCGTTCATTATATATTTATAAACTGATGGATACGAAACCCCTCCATAAGAGTTACACCGTTGTTAGACCATTCGCACAATATGAAGATGGCAAGTATGCAGAGTTCTCTTTTAACGTTGAGCCGAACAATGAGTTTTATGGTCGCATACTACAGATGGGAGCAGGATTGGAGGTTGTTTCGCCAGAATCTGTACGAAATGAAATCGCCCAACGAATTCATAATTTAGCAGACTTATACCCTAAGAAAGGATAGTGGAATGGTTCCAAATTATAAGGAACCATTATACTCTTGATCTCTTGATTTTATTAGCGAAAAGCGTATTACCTTTGCAGCGTCAAACTTCGACACCACCTCGGAGTTGACGCTGCAAATCGTTTGGTGGGGGCAACAAAATCTACATACTATGAAACAGACAACAAACAACAGCAAGAACACAATAAACAAGAAAGCTAACCAGAAGCAGGTCAAGAAAAGCAAGAAGGCAGAAGCCAATGCTCGCCGTAAGGTAAACAAGAGTTGGGAGAAAATGGAGCACACCCCACGATACCGCTCTGCATCAGCGAAGGAAGTTTGCGACACCATCACCAAAAAGATTGAGGTAGAGGTGCTGGATGGGATTCTCCTAAACCTCAACATCAAGAGCCAGGCGAAGCCTGCAAGCGTTCAGAACCGCATACTGAGGCGTATCGTTGAGAAGCGTCAGGCACAGGCAAACCACAAGAAGTACGGCCGTACAGAAGACCTTACATCAGTACACGTCAGCATAACAAGCACCAGCCACTGCATGGAGGCCATCCGCAAGAAAAGGTTTGTTGCATAGCCTGTCAAGAAATACATATTGGTTCCAAATTAAGAGGAACCAATACACCTGAGGAAAAGCTCAGGTAGGACGAGAAAAGTCTGTAACTTTGCATCGCAATTCCGAGAGAGTTGGTTTTGTATATACATTATTTTTTATCACAAAGTGGTGGCGACCTATTCCGCTAAACAGAAAAACAAAATCAAACGACTATGAGCACAGCACTCGCACTCGTTGCCGCAAAGGCACTCCCAGCCCTCTCGGGCAGTTCTCTCACCTACAATCCAGAGAAGAACGTGTATCTCACCCTTGGTTACACCAGCGCAGCTGGCAATACCTACTACAAGGCAATACGCCTCTCTGACCGTCTGGCCGTGTACTACCACATAGGTGAAGGCTACGCTCACACCTTCCTGAACGGCATCACGCTCTTCGCATGGAACGGACAGAAGGCGAATATCATCGCACAGAAGTTCTGGGGCGGCTGCAACTGGAGATGCTTCAACGAACGCACAGCCAAAGAGGAGAGCATCATCATGCTGAAGGATTTCCTAGCTGGACAGGCAAAGGCAATGGGAAGCGTCATAGCTGACAGCCAGCTGCTCGCATTCTCCAAAAACATGATCGAAGAAACCCAACAGAAGTTGCTCCGATAAATCTGGGGAGCAGAGAGAAACAACCAAAGTCACAAACCAAGAAAAACAGACGAGAAGATGGCTTCACTTACTAAAGCAATCAACAAAGACTTGTTCGACAAGATCCTGCCAACGTTTGGCAACCCAAGAGTTCACGTTCCCATATGGGACGAAGGTCAGAAGATGTTCCTCTGTGAGGAATACGACAGTGGCAACGGACACCGCTACTACAAAGGCGTACGATTCTGCGACCGTATCGTCATTGTGGAAAAGGTGGGGCTCTACCACACCTGGACCTACATCGACGGCATCGAAGTATATGCCTTCAACGGGAAAAGGCTGGAGCTCGTACAGAAGCGCGACTACGACAAGACATTCCGCAACGAAGAGTTCATCCGTCATGAGTCGGAGACTATGGTGCGCAACTACTTCGAAGGCGTTCTGAAGGCACAGCGGTCATCTATGCCACAGGAACAACTTGAAGCACAAGCCAAAGGTATCGTTGAAGGTTGCTACAAGAGTTTCCTTGATAGCGACTTCAACACACGTCTCACCCAAATCCTCCCACAAATCGAACAGAAGTAGGACATGCAGAACACACAGATAGACACACAGAACCACGAGCAGCAGCTTGCATACGAGCTTGTTGCCAACACAAACTCCAGCTTCTTCCTTACTGGTCGTGCTGGTACAGGTAAGACAACCTTCCTTCACAACGTGCAGAAGTTGGTTGGAAAGCAGTTCATCACCCTTGCGCCAACAGGTGTGGCAGCAATCCTTGCCGGTGGTGACACGATCCACTCTTTCTTCGGTCTTCCGATGGAGGTTTGCACTCCTGGCACCTGCGGAAAGATGAACGAGGCAAGAATCCTCACCCTCCTCCATGCAGATACCATCATCATCGATGAGGTGTCAATGGTAAGATGCGATGTGATGGATGCCATCGACTACACCATGCGCAAGGCACTTAGGAACAACATGCCATTCGGAGGTAAGCAGATGATTTTCGTGGGCGACATGTTCCAACTGCCACCTGTAGTGAAGCAAGGACTTGAGAAAGACCTTCTGAAGGATCTGTACCATACGGATGACTTTTTCTTCTACAAGTCGGATGCCGTCAAGCGCATGCGGCTTGTGAAGATAGAGTTCCAGAAAGTGTATCGTCAGGATGATGAGCACTTTCTTCACATCCTAGAGAATGTGCGCATGAACAAAGTGACTCCAGAGGACATAATGCACCTTAATAGTCACGTACGTATACCAAGCGAAGAAGATGGTGCGGTCATCACCTTGGCATCCATCAACAAGACGGCAGACAAGATCAACCTTCAACGACTAGAGGAGATCGAAACAGAGGAGTTCGTGTACGAAGGAACAGTTGATGGCACCTTTGAGGAGAAGCGTCTCCCTGTGGAGCTGAAACTTCGCCTGAAGGTTGGCGCACAGGTAATGTTCACACGCAATGACCAGCAGAAGCGTTGGGCAAATGGTACACTCGGAAAGGTGACCAAGCTCACCAAAGACGAGATAAGCATCACGCTCAACAATGGTGAGACATACGTTGTGCCTTGTTGCTCATGGGAATCGTACAGCTACGACTACAACAAGGAGGAACGCAAGATGAAGAAGGAGCTGACCGGCACCTTCACGCAGTTCCCTTTGAAGTTGGCATGGGCGATAACGGTACACAAGAGCCAGGGTATGACCTTCGACAGGCTTTCGCTCGACCTAAGTCGAGGCATGTTCGCTGCCGGACAGCTCTATGTGGCACTTAGCCGCGTACGAAGCCTTGATGGCCTCTATCTCTCGAAGAATGTCATCCCTCAGTATGCTCACACAAGTCGTGAAGTGCTCACTTACGCAAGCGAGTACAACAACGAACAGCAGATTGGCAACGAGATAGAGAGTGGCAAGGCTGTCTATGGCGCTCTTCAGCAGAACAACTATGACAAGGCTGCCAAACAGTACCTGATGCTAGTGGCAAAGAAGGCTGAGGATGGCGACTTCAAGGAGGCGATGCAACAGTCTAAGCGTTTTCTGGATATACTGGTGTGTGATGAGCACTTGTATGGTTCGGTAGAGAACATACCCGAAAGCCTTCTTCGCACAAGCCATTGGGCTCCGAAGTTCATTGCAGCCTTATTGAGTCTTTATGCTCAAAAGTACGAGGAGGCATTGACTCTCATCAGCGAGGTGCTGGAAAGACATCAGTGTGGAGAGGCTCTGTACGTTAAGTCTCGTGCTTTGGCAAAACTTGAACGCTACACGGAAGCAGATAAAACCAATTGCCAGTTGGCGAACGTGTTCGAGATGGCAACGCCTGATGCAAAGGTACTCTTCATGATTGCCATGCTCAACGAGATGTATATTGGCGATCCAGGGCTTGACCTCATGCGGAAACTTGTGGAGGCACGTCCAAAGTACGACCTTGGTATCCTTGCCTTGCGCACGTTGATGAAGAAGCATGGCTTGCAGCTTGACAAGTTGTCGGACAACAACTGTGAGTTGGTGGATATCTTCAACTCTGCTGCCACAAAAGAAGAGTTCCTTGCTCAACTGAAGGTGTGTCGCGAGAAAGCGCCCAAGGCAATTGCTTACCTGATTCGTAGAATCAAAAAGCAGGAGTTCAACGAAGAGCAATCCATCGAGGAATGATGGGAGGCTCTTCTCAAATGCAAAAAAGAAACATGGAGAAATTTACATCAAAACTGAGAAACATACAAGAAACAAAGTTCCCTATAGTAAAAGCTGCATTCAAAGGAAAGGACGCCCAGATTTACATAGGTGTTATGATGATAGATACAGGATCAGTAAACTGCATCCTGAATAAGTCTATCCTCCCGTACATTGCAGATGATGCAGCCATTGAAGGCAAAACAATGAAAATACACTCCGTACAGGGTAAAGGTGTGGAGTGTCAAGGTTATTCGTTGTCATTTCGTATAGGCAACGAAGTGTTCTCCGATACCTTCTATGTCAATGAGAACATGGACTTTGGCCAGATGTTTGATGGCCTTTTCATAGGTATCATTGGTCATGGGTTCCTTAGGAAGAATAATATGGTTCTTGACTATGAGACAGAAACATTGCATGCTTCTGCAGGTAGTATTGAGGGCAATCCCGAGGATTATGCATTTTTCTTTCCGATGTCATACGGATTGAAGCAATATAATATTCCGGTTGTTGGACTTGTCTATGGTGATAAGGAATACGTGATGGTGGCTGATTCGGGAGCAAATGCAAGCGTTATAACAAAACATATGATGGATGATGCTGGAATCTGCGTGAGGTATTTTGACAATGATGGTACTGTAATATGTTTCACGACAGATACTTTGGACACCGTATTGTGTGATGTCTTGTTGAGCATCATCAGCGTAGGTGGAACTCCTGAATGTCCAAAGTTGTACACCCAAAACGATAAAGCACAAGTTATCAACAACTACCAACACATAATGGAGGGGTTGAAGGATCCTGAAGGTAATGATCTTATGCCAGTGTCGGGTATGTTGTCTTCCGATTTTATGCTACGGAACAAATGGGTGCTGGATTTTTGAACTGGTGTGATGTATAGTCATAGTCAAGTCCAATAAAAGATGTCCGACAAAATATTGGCTCGCCAATAACTGTCGGTCATCTTTTCTATAGATGGCAACTATCTATCCAACGTACGATACGTCTTGAAGAAAGAATTTGAGTGAATCAGCGAGTCCAAAGCATGGTAGTCCTTCGCTCTCTGTTCATTTCGTATCACATTGTGATAGAAAATACGATTGGTTCTGTCAAGATCCATAACAGCACTCTGGTATAGATGGATACAGACGAAAATTGCCAAGGTACAGAAATAAATGAATGTATATGCTAATGCTTTTCGATTGTGGAGATGCGTCTTTACCTGCTGCCACTTGAACTTCAACCATGCTCTTAGTGATGGCGGTTCTGGTGGCGGAGGAGTAGTTATCCTTAAGAACATATCGCCCCATACCTTCATTATCTTGTGAGCCGTTTCGTCAGGCTCAGTCTCTTCAAGGGTGTTCCTACCGATGAAGCGAATGACACGCTGAATCTCTATGGGATATTCGGGAGCCCATTCTGCAACTTGAGAAATCTCATCAATACCATATATATGGCAAAGCTTTGCAATTTCATCACGCTTCTTTTGAATTTCTTCTTTCTCTTCCTGACGGAACTTCGCAAATTCTTTCTGGACAAGTCCCAGAAGATGTCGTGAATCGTCATGAGGTTATTCTCTGTTAGGATTCCTTTAGAGTCGGGCTGATTCTTGTAGTAATCTGCCATGCCATCATAGACTGCATCCTTCAAAGTACCATAGGCGAGATTATTACCTGGTGGCGCATTGTCATTCTTCCCATTCTGAGGAATCTGGGCAAACTTATCAAGCAACTCATTTAGCGTACTCAGGATGTCAGCGAGCTGCTTATCTCTCGCTTCATCCTTACCCTTGATGACAGACAATTCATCGAGGATTTCTTCAAGCAATTCATTTTTTGCCATACGAGTAAATATTTTTGAATGTTATTATCGCTCTCTGGTATAGGTCGCAGTTTTGTTTCGTTTTTTCTTCTTGTACTTGTCATCATCTCCCCAACCAAGCTTAGAGGCAGAGCCACCTCCATCTGCAGATATGGCAGGTTGATATGGTTGAAAGAGAATTTCGCCAAGTGCAGCAAGTCCTACTTGCAGGGCTCCATTGCCAGCATCAGTAACGTCCTCAAATTTCTCCATAAGTTCATTAAAGAATGACGATGCAAGCAACTTGCTATTACCTAATATATCCGGAGCACTGAATTGTCCAGCCTCTGCTTGCGAAGAGAAACGAGTATTGAAGTCAGGAAAGACCGTATCAATGTTGCGAACTTCGAAGCCATTGTGAGTATCATACCAATCCTGACGAGCATCCTCATACATATCTCTTGCCTGATTATGAACGACGGCAATAAGATTGCCAAGTTTCTCGCAAAGATGAGCGAGTGTTAGCGATTGGTCAAGTTGTTTACCGCTGAACGATATGCCATGTCGCATCTTAGCTTCGCCCTTCTTGTTCAAGACCTTGTCTCTTGCTATTGAGAACGAGATACCCTCAATACCGTTCGTATTCTTATTGTAACGGAAATGACAACGAATACCTACTTTAGCAAGCTCAATCTGAAACTCTTTCCAGTTGTCAGCAACCTGTAAAGATTCACGTACACAATGCATCATGTGGTAGCGAATGGCATCCATAGACCGAAGTCTTCTTTCTTCAACAGAGTCCTTTCCTGTAGCCATATACAAACCAGGACTCTTTGTCAGGTCTTTGCATATCCTTATATTTTTGATTTTTTCATGTGAATCGGATGTACATTTCCCCTTGAAGTTGACACGATTCACAACGATATGAACATGTTGATGCTCCTTATCGTAATGACGAAAGGCAACAAACTGATTATCGTCATATCCCATTTTTTGCAAGTATTCGCTGGCAAGTTGTCCCAACATGGCGTTGTTAATGCGTGGTGCATCATGTGGAGAAAACGCAAGAACGAAGTGAGCAACAGGCATCTTCGTTCTGCTGCTCAACCCTGCATGCATCACGAAACTATCCGTAATGGTTTGATTGTTCATCAAGTTAATGCCATCACTTGCTGCCACCAATATAGCATTTTTTGTGTGAATCATCGGCATAGTTGCAAAGACCAGATAGAAAATTATCGGTTCTGAGCCTTGTTAGAGTCATACTATCGCGACCGCTACGGACTGGAAGCCGACTTGGTGCTTCATATTGACGATGGACGCTATGCTCTGATAGAGTGCAAACTTGGCAGCCGTGAAATAGAAGAAGGAGCCAAACATCTTTTGGAAATTAAACGACTCATTCAAGTGCATAATGAGACAGAAAAGCAGGTGCCGTTGCGCGAACCCGACTTGATGATTGTCATGACAGGTGGCAGCATGGCTTACACACGCCCAGACGGAGTCAAAGTCATACCGCTTGCTTGTTTGAAAGATTAAAAAAGACATGTCATGAATGATATAAGTAAGGACAAGGATTATCAGGAATTCTTTGCAGGAATAAAAGAATTGGCAAAGGGACTTATGCAGATTCGTGAGAGAGCAGCCATAGAGTATGCTCCCATTGTGGAGGAGTTCTGTGCGAGGAAACACGCAACTGCAAATGAAGTAGGCCGGATGCTTGACTATCTGTTTGAGTTTGCCGACGACGAACGCATATTGCTTATGTACAAGAAAGTTTGCCGAAGATTCGTCTATGATTATCCCGAAACCATAAGTTATTACATCATGGAGTACAGAAAAGAATATGACCGTGAAAGTCTTATCGGTACCGAATATGAATACCTGCTTCATGAGGATGATGAATTGTTTGACAAAGAACATAAAACAGAATAGAATATGGGAACAGCATTACTGGCACTCTGCTTCTGCGCGTTGTCGCTCATCCTTGCCTTGTTTGTGGGCATATCGCCCATAAGCGACAAGGCAAAGATTAGATTTATGTATGTCGGTGCTGCGCTGTCGTTGATGGCAGTGCCAAATGCAGCCAAGCCGACCTCATGACGTATGCCAGTTCCGCTTTCTTCAAGATTGGCAAGAAGCGTAAAGACATAGCCCGGTTTCTGAGTATTGTATTCGAAGCTTACTTCCCTGGTGGTAAAGGATTCTTGTATAAGAAGATGCCTAGGGCGAGAGAAACAGTAAGGTAATTTTCTATTACTAACATGTAATCGATACTATTGTTTTTACATGAGGTACCGATGATACATGTTTTCTATGTGAATTATTCTCACTTTATATCTACTAAGTAACTGTTCAAAATTAATTTTATAAATATGAATAATTCACGAATAAGT
>ERZ791805.468-NODE-468-length-18395-cov-3.956925_pt1 | contig 18395 bp, 11 predicted proteins | sample MGYA00510306_ERZ791805 | MGnify/ENA primary metagenome ERZ791805 (study PRJEB30046, sample SAMN00791990) | human gut metagenome | study: EMG produced TPA metagenomics assembly of the A metagenome-wide association study of gut microbiota in type 2... | reverse complement strand
AAAAGTCTCTGTGCGGTTTTGAGCCAAATAACATGGCAGTTGCGCCGCTGCCCCTGAAAGGGGCGCTGCCGCCTCTTTACCAACCTTGATTTTTATGGAATTTTGAACACCCCACCTTACACCCTCAAAATTGTTCAAATTATTTTTTAGGTAGGTGTTCAGAATTAGTTTATATTAAACTGGATAATCCCTGCATGGATAGTATAAACTAATTTTGAACACCTACTTACCATTACACAAACGCCCAAGCCCATAATCTTGTAAAAGAAAATGTTTTGTGACAAGACCAACGTAAACATCCTTACATCCATCCTTCTTCAGAGCGGTATAACAGATGCCGTTGTCTGTCCGGGCTCGCGAAACGGCGTCATTGTCCACAATCTCCACGAGCTCACAAGGACAGCCTCCCCCGAGCATCCCTTCCGCATCCATGCCGTCACCGACGAGCGCAGTGCGGCCTTCGTTGCCCTGGGCATCTCGCTGGCGCAGGACCTCCGTCCCGTCGCCGTGTGTGTCACGTCGGGTTCCGCCCTCTTAAACACCATCCCCGCTGTCGCTGAAGCCTTCTATCGGCAGATTCCCCTGCTCGTCATCTCCGCCGACCGTCCTCCGCAACTCATCGGCCAGCTCGACGGGCAGACCATTCCGCAAACCTCCGCTCTGGCGCCCTACGCAAAGACCTACACGCTCGCCGAGGCCCACACCGAAGCCGAGGCCCACTGGTGCCGCAACGCCGCTTGTGAGGCATGTATCGCCCTGAAGCGGCGCGGCGGTGGCCCCGTCCACCTCAACGTTCCCCTCTCGGAACCACTCTTCAGCTTCACCACGCCCCGTCTGCCTTCGGCCAGCCCGGTCGCCTTTTACGAGACGGAAGACGGTGCACCCCCCGCCGCCCTGGTCAGCAAAATCAACGAAGCCACCCTGCCCGTGGTCATCGTGGGGCAATGCGAGAGAAAGGCCGACATCCTGGAGAGGCTTGATGAGGAGAACAAACTGTTGGTGCTCCCTGAGCTCGTTTCCAACCAGGCAAACGCCCACCGCACGGCCCTGCTGGAAAGTAGCCCCGAATTGAGAGAACAATTGCGCCCCGACCTCCTCATCCACGTCGGCGGCAACCTCGTTGGCAAACAGCTAAAACTCGCTCTGCGCCAGCGTCCCGCGCTCTCCGTTGTCCGCATCCAGCAAAACGCCGGTATGCCCGACACCTTCATGCACCTCGACATGCTTGTTGAAGCCCCCTGGCAAAACCTCCTTGCCCGCCTCCGCCCCCTGCTGAGGGAAAAGACCGCCGTGTGCCGCCTACGGCAGCAACTCGACAACGCCCCCTGCGCCATCCCTGCCGCCGACATCCAACACACAGCCATGACAGCCATCAAGCGCCATCTCCAGCAACACCGCCTCCCGCTCTCCGCCATCCATCTTGCCAATAGCACCGTTGTCCGCTCCGCTGCCACCGTCTTCAACGACGGCAGCTTCACGCTGAGAGTCAACCGCGGTGTCAACGGCATCGAAGGCTCCCTCTCGGCCGCCGCTGGCAATGCCCTCGCCAGCCGCAAAACAGTCCTCGCCTTCATCGGCGACCTCAGTTTCTTCTACGACCAAAACGCCCTTTGGAACTCAGCGTTGCGCGGCAACCTCCGCATCGTCCTCTTCAACAATTCCGGTGGACGCATTTTTAAACACCTCCCCGGCCTCAATGATTCTCCCGCCAGCAACAGCTACATCGCCGGTGCCCACCACACGTCGGCCCGTGGCGTTGCCGAAACCCACCGCCTCGAATATCTCTCGGCAGGCTCCCCCGACGACCTCCCAAGCGCCATCAACCGTCTCCTGACGCATGAGGCGGAGCGCCCCGTCCTTTTGGAAATATTCTGCTGAGTAATCGTGCTATTACTAAAACATACAAACACAGAAACGGTGAGTGCCCCCCTCACCGAAACACACAACATTTATACTAAAACACCTATCAAAGAAATGGAACGCAACTGGAAAACAATCAAACAATACGAAGAAATCCTTTTTGAAGAATACGAAGGCATTGCCAAGATAACGATCAACCGTCCCCGCTATCGCAACGCCTTCACCCCGCAAACCGTCTCCGAAATCGGCGACGCCCTGCGTCATTGCCGTGAAGCCGCCGACATCGCCGTCGTCGTCTTGACCGGTGCCGGCAACGTCGCCTTCTGCTCCGGTGGCGACATGCACGTCAAAGGACGCGGCGGCTACGTTGGCGGTGACGGAGTGCCCCGCCTCAATGTGCTCGACGTGCAAAAGCAAATCCGCTCCCTTCCCAAGCCCGTCATCGCCATGGTCAACGGATACGCCATCGGCGGCGGCCATGTCCTCCATCTCATGTGCGACCTGACCATCGCCTCCACCAACGCCATCTTTGGCCAGACAGGGCCCCGCGTCGGCTCCTTCGATGCCGGCTTCGGTGCCTCCTATCTCGCCCGCATCGTCGGACAGAAAAAAGCGCGTGAGATATGGTTTATGTGCCGCCAATACAGCGCCGTCGAAGCCGAGCGCATGGGCATGGTCAACAAAGTGGTAGAACCCGAAGCGCTCGAAGACGAAGTCGTCAGTTGGGCACAGACCATGATGGAACATTCCCCCTTGGCCCTGCGCCTCATAAAAGCCGGACTCAATGCGGAGCTCGACGGACAAGCAGGCATACAGGAACTCGCCGGCGACTCCACCATGCTCTATTACATGCTCGACGAAGCACAGGAGGGCGGACGCGCCTTCCTCGAAAAGCGCAAGCCCAACTTCAAGAAATATCCCAAGCTCCCCTGATGCCTCCTCCGCCAGCCTCTCCCCCACAAGTCCATAGGAATGGGGGAGAGGCTGCGACGCCTTAGGACACCGCTCCCCTCCACACAAACAACACACACAAACAACAATACAAAACGAAAACAATGCCCCTCACAGACAATAGCCAGTTCGCCCTCAACCTCCCCATCCAAGTCCGCATCATCCCGCGCCTGCTCCATTTCAAGAACCCCGCAGGCACGTCGCGCGGCATCTATCTCCACCACCGTGTCTGGTACGTTCTCTTGACCTCCCCAGCCAACCATTCCCTCTACGGCCTTGGCGAATGCGCCCCCCTTCACGATCTCTCCGCCGAATACGACGCCCATTACGAGACATTCCTCCATGCCGTCAGCCGCCGCGTCGAGCAGAGCCGCCGCCTCGACCGCGAAGCGCTGCGCAACCATCCCTCCGTGCTCTTCGGCTTCGAAACCGCCTTTCTTTCCGCCCGCGCCTCCCTCCGTGGCGAGTCGCATCTGACGCTCCTTCCAACGCCCTTCTCCCTCGGCCAGACCGGCATCCCCATCAACGGACTCGTCTGGATGGGCACCTACGAAGAAATGCGCTGCCGCATGCAGGAGAAACTCCGCGAAGGCTTCCGCTGCATAAAAATCAAGATCGGCGCCATCGACTTCAACGAAGAAATTCGTCTCCTGCGCCTCCTGCGCCAAGACTTCAGCCCCGCCGATCTCCAGCTCCGCGTTGACGCCAACGGCGCCTTCTCCCCCGAAGAAGCCCCCGCCCGGCTCCGCGAACTCTCGGCCTTCGGCATCCACAGCATCGAGCAGCCCATCCGCCCCCGCCAGTGGGACGCTATGGCCCGCCTCTGCCGCGAGTCGCCCATCCCCATCGCCCTCGACGAAGAACTCATCGGCGTCAACCATCCCCGCGAGAAAGAGCGCCTCCTGCGCGAGCTGCGCCCCCAATACCTCGTTCTCAAACCCACCCTCCACGGCGGCATGGCTGGCACAAAAGAATGGATGCGCCTCTCAGCCCGCCACGGCATCCCCTATTGGGTCACGAGCGCCCTCGAGTCAAACGTCGGGCTCAACGCTGTCGCGCAGCTCACCGCCTACGCCGCCGAAAAAATATGGCGCGAAAACGCCCCAGAAAATGCCGCCCATCTTCCCGCCACCCACGGCCTCGGAACAGGCCAACTCTATCTCAAGAACTACACCGCCACCCGCCTCGTCATCAAGTCGGGCGTACTCCACGACCTCACCCTTCCGCAGAGCACCTTTGCCCGCGAGGTAGAGGCGTTCAAGCGCGAATGGCACAGCCCCGCGCCCTCCCTGACCGTCCACACCTCCGGCTCCACAGGCACCCCGCGCCCCCTTCGCGTCCTGAAAACCCACATGAGCGCCAGTGCGCAAAAAACGTGCCGCTTCCTCGGCCTGCAACCCGGCGACACCGCCCTTCTCTGCCTCCCCCTGCAATACATCGCAGGGAAAATGATGGTCGTGCGCAGCCTCGTCAGCCATCTACGCCTCCTCGCCGTGTGCCCAACGGGGCGCCCCTTTGCCCAGCTCCACGCCTCCCCCGTCTTCGCCGCGCTCACCCCCTTCCAAGTCAGTCAAACACTCAAGAGCCCGCGCGAAACCACCCTCCTGCGCGGTGTTCGCCACCTCATCATCGGCGGCGGCCCCATCAGTCCCCAGATCGAGAGCGCGTTGGCCGATTTCCCCAACAACGTGTGGAGCACCTACGGCATGACCGAAACCCTCTCCCACATCGCCCTGCGCCGCGTCAGCGGTCCCCACCGCAGCCAGCGCTACACCGCCCTCCCTGGAGTCACCCTCCAGACCGACCAGCGCCACTGCCTTGTCATCACCTCTCCCGACATCGGCGCCCACCGCCTCGCCACAAACGACATCGCGCAACTCAGCCCCGACGCCTCCACCTTCCTCATCCTCGGTCGCTGCGACAACGTCGTCTGCTCCGGCGGCCTCAAGCATCAAGTGGAAGAGCTTGAAGCCCGCCTGCAAAGCTCCCTGCCCTGTCCATTTTTCGTAACGGGCGTACCCGATGCCGTGCTCGGCGAGGCCCTGACCCTCGTGTGCCAGGCGCCGCCTACGCAAGAAGCCCTCCTGCGCGAACGCTGCCGTGCGAAACTCACGCGCCACGAAATGCCAAAACACATCGTTTTCCTACCCTGCCTACCCATGACGGAGACTGGCAAACCCGCACGCGCGGAAATCAAACGACGGGCGATGGAGGCAATGGAGGAGAATAAAGGAGGAAAGAGAGGGTAGGCGGGAGACACACCAAAAAACTTCCACATTCCTCTCCCTATGCAGGGATATAAAAGGGGAGAAGAAATCCGTTTAATCCATTGTCGGAGACAAAACGACTACGGATTGAACGGATTTTTTATTGTCCGCTAAAACTCAAGGCGAATGCCTTGCTGCATCCGAAGCTCGTTCTTATTGCACAAGTAAATGTTGTTCAGTAGAAATAAATAATGACTCTCAGCGAACGCGGGTCGAGACACGAACGCATCTGGGACGAGGCACACATGTGCCTGCTACCACGTTCGCCAACAAGTCGTAAGCAACAGGACGGTAGCAGTATGGGGGAACGAAACTATACAAACTGTATGGATTCAAAATTCATTCCACATGCCTCAAGCTATTGTGTAGATTTTACACAGAATATTTGGCTATAATAAAAAATCAAACTATATTTGCAGTGTAATTTCAACACAACTCTTTTTTTTAGCGAGATGAATAAGACATGAGAACATAAAGTCCGCTACAGATTCAAGTGTAACTACCGATGTCGTTTGCCAAGGACAAACGAAGCAGGCAAGGAAGTGTTGTTAGTAAAAGAATAAGTTGACCACGAGGAGAATAGTATAAATATAAAACAATGTATGAGTATGTTAGGAGCTATAATTGGCGACATCGTTGGCAGTACCCGCGAGTGGCACAACATTAAGACAGAAGAATTTGAGATGGTTCCGAGAGGAAGCCGATTCACAGACGATACGGTGATGACACTTGCTGTGGCCGAATGGCTGATGACAGATACAGAACATCGTCCTGAAACATTAGTTGCTTGTATGCAACAGTTGGGACACAAATATCCCAATGCTGGTTATGGGAAAATGTTTGCAAGATGGCTGACAACTGATAATCCGCAGCCATACAACAGTTTTGGCAATGGTTCTGCCATGAGAGTAAGTCCCGTTGGACTGTATGCCAACACGCTTGAAGAAGCGATGGAGTTGGCACGCATCACGGCTTCCGTCTCTCACAACCATCCCGAAGGCATCAGAGGAGCACAGGCCATTGCTGGCTGTGTGTTCCTAAAGAAAAACAACAGAACGGGAGCGGAAGATGCCATCAGAAATTTCGTCACAGAGAAAATTGGATATAATCTCAACTTTAATTTAAACGACATCCGAGACAAATATACGTTTGACGTAACCTGCCAGGGAAGTGTGCCTATTGCCATCAAGGCATATATTGAACGTAGCGGTTACTCCGCTCAGAAAGCATTGCAACTTGCCATATCTATGGGTGGAGATTCTGACACCATTGGTGCAATGACGGCTTCCATTGCCAGCGCTGAAGCGTTCTATATCGTTGGCAGCGATTTCGATCGTGAAGTCGTCAGTCTCTGTCGTGACCTGCTTCCTGCAGATTTGCTTGACATCAACGACCGCTTTGAGGCATTCATCAGCCGCCCACTGCATCAGTCTTATTATTTGGGAAGCAAACTCTTTGCAGGCGAATACCCTGGCGACAAATGCAGGGAATTGGCGGAAATCAAATTGAAAAGAATGCATCATTTTGGCGTGCGGCATTTCATCGATTTGACAGAAGAGGGAGAACTGTCTCCTTATCAGCAAATGCTGCTGAAGGACACCAGTTATCTGCGATTTCCAATTAGGGATGTGAATGCTCCGGAGTCGGTAGAGTCAGTGCACCAACTCATTGATAAGATTGAATATTTGATGCAGCAAGATGGATACACCTATGTGCATTGTTGGGGCGGTGTTGGACGCACAGGAACGATCATGGCATGTTATGAAGCCCGACAAATGGAGAAGCCGACCTTGACGGGTGCGCTCGACGCCATGCGCCGTCATTTTTGCACTATGCCGAAAGCGGCACATCGTAAGTCGCCAGAAACACAAGGACAAGTGGATTTTATAAGCCGGTTTGCAAACAGTTGCAATGAAAAAAAAGATTCTTTGAAACAAAGAACACGCGACCGCATCCGCGGGTCGCTGATGGCAGGCGCGGCTGGCGATGCGTTAGGCTATACGGTGGAGTTTATGAGCCGCAACAGCATTCTTGCACAATATGGCAACAGAGGAATCACAGAGTTCGACCTTGACAACGAGGGAAAGGCTTTGATTAGCGACGACACCCAGATGACACTCTTCACGGCCAACGGGATGCTGATGGGCGTTACACGTGGTTGTATGCGTGGCATTGGCGGAAATCCTGAAGATTATGTGGAGGGAGCTTATCTTGACTGGTATTATACGCAGACTGGCAAGAAAAAAGAATCTCCTGACAAGGATTTCCACTATACATGGCTTCGCAATCTGCCCGAATTGGCTCATCGTCGTGCCCCAGGCACCACTTGCCTGTCGGCTTGCGAAAGTCTGTATCAAGGCGAAAAGGTACAAAACAACAGCAAGGGATGTGGCGGTATCATGCGCGTCGCTCCCATGGCTCTGCTCATGGCCGGTTATTGGAGTCGTGGCATTTCTTTCTACAACATAACTCAAATGGACGAAGCTGGCGCCAAGGTGGCTGCTGCAACGCACAAGCATCCGTTGGCTTTTCTGCCTTCCGCCATGCTGACGCACCTCATCTACGATTTGATAAGGCTGGATGATAATGAGATAAAAACAAACTTTGCAGACATCGCTCTTAGCACCCTCCAAACTCTCGACAGACTTTATAAAGGGAAATATGAGAAAGAGAAGCGTTTCCTTGCCAATCTCACCCGTACGTCTGTTATACTTGCTGCCAACGACAAGAGTGATGCAGAGAACATCCGAACACTTGGCGAAGGATGGACAGGCGAAGAGGCTTGGGCCATTGCGCTCTATTGCGCCGTTCGGCATATCGACAGCATAGAGGATGCCATCATCAGCGCAGTTAATCATGACGGCGACAGCGATTCAACTGGCGCAGTATGCGGCAATATTATGGGAGCCGTATATGGCTACGAAGCCATTAAGCGCATGAAATTATTTTGTCCGCAAGGGCACGAGTTGGAGCTGACCCTCGAACTCTCCAACATCATTCTAACCCTTGCTGACGATCTCTACACAAGCTGTATAATTAGTGAGTATGAAGCCATTGACTCTCCCGCAAAACAACAATGGTATGAACGTTACTGCAACATGAAACCGTTTGGATTAGACACGTCTTCCAACGAAGCACGTGGTAAACATCTCGCTTGGTGGCGAAAGTGATTTCTTTGGTTTTATGCCAAGGCCAACGCCCTGGCATAAATTCATCTCTACCTAATGAGAGGGTTTGAGATGCTCACTTATAATATAGGTGTCTGTGTAAGATTACAAAAATCTGCAGACACCTATATATTCTCCATAGATTATAAGAATTATGTAAATCCAATTTTTGGTCGTTCATTGTTTTTATTACCTTCGAACTCATCACGAATCTGTTCATGCTGTTTTAAAATATCAGCAGAAACAGATGGTAGTTCTCCTTTAGATTTTTCAAAAGCGGACATCAAGGCATCCATACTTATTTTGTCTTTATCAGCTTGCGCTGTAAGTAATGCTGCCTTATTAACAAGTGTACTAATATCTTTTGATACAAATCCTTCAGATAAAGTGACAAGCTTATCATAGTTGATTCCATTATCAGAAATATCCTTAAGATATAACTTGAACAACAATGCGCGACTTTCAGCATCAGGAGCAGGAACATACATTTTGATATCTAAACGACCCGAACGCAGCGCTGCTGGATCTATTGCTTTTGGATTATTGGTTGCACCAATAACAAATATATGATTATCTGCACAATTGTTTAAGTGGGTTAAGAATTCATTCACTTCACCATACTCAGACACATTGGTATGTCTTGATCTATCAGCAATCATGGCATCTAATTCATCCAAGAATAGTATTGTTGGTGCATTATCTTTAGCCTGTTCAAATAATGCCGCAATCTTTTCTTGACCACCATGTATATATGGCGAAGCAACATCAGAACAATGAACATACATATAGTTACATCCAAGCTCTTCTGCAAATTTTTCAGCGATAAATGTTTTACCACATCCTGGAGGTCCGTAAAGAAGCATTCCATTGGGAATTTTCACTTTCAACTTCTTATACTTTTCTGGGAATTTTATTAAGTCGATGATTTCCGTATTCAGTCGATGTTTTAATTCGCTCATACCTGCAACATCAGCAAATCCGTTTCCTTTTTTAGTTTCAATAGGTTTATCCTCTTTCTGCTTTGCACCTGATACATCAACCTTGATGAATGAAGCTTTAGCTATTTCTGTTTCGCCATTTAAGGCACGAAGAAATTCTTCCGCACTTTGAAATCGTTCATCAACATCCTGTGAAACTGCTTTCGCAATGATATTTAATAGGTTCTCATCCAACTCGAAAATATTCAAGTTTGGAATTTTTAAAGGAGTCTTCCGCTCTTCTATTATTCGAGTAACTCTATCTTGTACAGGAACATTGGACAAATCAACATACCAAGGTAGAGTTCCAAATAAAAGATGGTACATCATTACACCAACGGAATACAAGTCTGTTCTTGTTGAATAAAGCCCTTTGAACATTTCTGGAGCCATATAAAATAAACTAAGTCCGTCTGAATAGAATGGTTTATTTTTGCTATCCAGATATTGGGCATGGCCAAAATCAATGATTTTTGCTATTCCTAACTGGTTCGACATATCAAGCATGATATTTTCAGGTGTGAGTTCATTGTGGATAATAGGTATGTCTCTTTTATGGAGATGTTTTAATCCGTTCAATACACCTGAAACTATCCTTCTCAGATCATACACAGAGCAATATCCTTCTCTGCATATTTTTTGAAAAACAGTCTCACCTACTATAAAGTCGCAAACCATGTAAACGTATCTCTGGCCTTCAAACACAACTTCCCCACTATCGATATATCCTTCTACATTTATGTGAGAAAGCTTCTTTACTATACTAACTTCTGTAATATCTTCCAAAGAATTTTCATACTGGGTGTCAGCAAGTTTGGCTAGATTAAATAATTTAAGGAATCTCTTATTCCCCTTTTCGTCAATGACACGAAAGGTTTTAGCGTACTTTCCTGATTTAATTGGGAAAACTATGGTATAAGGACCGATTTTCTTTTTTTCAACCATGATTTACAACTTGTATATGTGGAAGGAATAATTAAATTCCTCCCACAAAAAAAGATTAATTTTTCTGACGTAAAATACCATCATTCTGAGGCTTCTCAGAACGAGGAAGCATGTCTGATAACTCAAATGCAATAGGACGCAACTCTTCAGCAGTAGGATTACCACTATTTATGATTTGCATTCCTTGATTGACTAGACTACGTGCTCTTGTTGGATTTGACCACTTCTTCTGACCGAAATTACGATTCCACCGTATGATCCACGCAATATAGAACTCTACTTCAGCGAGTTTGTAATCAAGGTTCCACATCGCATCATAAAGTTCTTCGGCAGCCTCCATATCCTTAGCTTCTGCAACTCTCTCAAGATCATTCTTCAACTGCTGAATTACTGCTGTAGTCTTTTCATTACCGTATTTCTGGTTGTCCTCAACTAATTCACGATACATACCACGCAGTTTATTTTCCATTCTCTGCCAATCGCCAAGAGTGTATTCTGAGTCAATTTTGCTAAGTATATCCTTCAATGATTCCAAGGCCTGATCTTTCTTGTCTCTATTGTCAGCAGCATTAAATTCACTTTCTGCTTCATCTAACTGCTGTGCTAACTGAGAATTATCCAATTCTTGTAATTCTCTTCTTGAATCGTTAATCTCAGCTCTATAGACATCGTTGTCTGCATCTTTAGCACGAACACTATTCATTCTGCTAATGATATCCAAATCAATATCCAAGTATGGTATATCAATGACAAAGCTATCAAGCGTTCCTGATTTCTCTGCATGAGCAGTGATATTGATTTCACTTCCTGCTGGTAACAATGATGGGACATCATCGCCAGTAATTACAAGGTCATAGAGGTGAGTACAATACAGCATTTTGAGTTTTTTATGCTCACGTTTTAATTGATCCATATCCTGATTCGTCTGAAGAATAGGAATTACGATTTTATCTGTACTCATACCTGGACGGATATCTTTATCTGTACATAACTGGATCTTTCCATTTTTTCCGTAACCTGGCAATGGCATATTCTTTTTCAATCCTTCAAGAGCTGTGAAAACAACATCGTCGTCACTATCAGCTGTTGCAATACCCAAATGGAGAGGAAGCACAGCATCGCCAATACCATCAATGCCATGGATTATAGATATAGATGATGGTTCACACTCAATCTCATTACCTAGCGAGTCATAGCAGAGAATCTGGAATACATTTGTAGAATTAGCTTTCAAGCCTAATTCAATTGCATCACCTTGCTCAGTTATTTCGATTTTACCTGTAGTGAACAAGCCATCTGCACGTGAGAAATCTACAAAGACAGAACTTCCATCGTAGCTATCACTCTTGTCACGTAGGAATTTTACAGCAGCATATTCAAAGTCTTCAACAGAGGCACTTTTGACTGCAATTCCCAATTGAACTTTTGAACGATCTCGCTTTGCATCAAGTATTTCCTCTGGAATATCAATAGTAGAACCGTATAATGCAGCTCCACATGCAACAGCAGTCATTGGATCAATGCTGGTATCAACATTAGGAGTTATTTGTTCTTTTAACATCCGACGAAGTAATGGTGTATATGTTGGACCACCTACCAAAATAAGAGCTCCTAAATCTGAACCTGAAAGATTATTACGCTGCAGAAGTTGCTTAGTGATGTCTATAGCCTTCTGAAAAATTGGTCGAGCAACAGGTTCAAAGTTGCTTCTGGAAATGGTCAAGTCCAATTCAAACTCAGAATCATTGTCATCGCAACCTAGTTCTTCACCTAAATCAGTTTGCAAATCATAGCTCTCATGAAAAGACAATGCTATCTTTGCTTCCTCTGCCATAGGCTTCCACATATTTTTAAATTTATCTGTGTTTGAGCACTGATCTATAGAATAACTCTCTGAAAGGAAAGGGATTATAATTTGTTCAACAAAGGCATTATCAATGTCTTTACCACCGAGATGGTTATCACCTGCAGTATCGACAGCTTTCATGATACCATCTTCGATTTTCATCAGAGCTGCATCAAAGGTACCACCACCAATGTCAAATACAAGCCAATATGCATTTTTCATTGTCGAGTTCAAACCATAAGCTACAGATGCAGCAACAGGTTCCTGTATTAGTTCAAAATGATCAAAGCCTGCTAACTCTGCCGCTTTTTTAGTAGCGTCCTTCTGGTTATTATTAAAAAGTGCAGGCACTGTAATAACAGCCTCCTTTACGTCCTCGTCAAGAATATATGAACGTAAAGTTGATAAAACCTGGGACGAAAGTTGTTCTGGAGTAAGATTTGCATCTAATCCCATTTTCTCAAGATTACTACTATGAACTGTTTCGTCAGTTCCCATGATTCGTTTAAACTCAACGAAAGTGTTAGATTCATAGTTGCTCTTCGTGAATTTTAATGCTAAGTCTTTACCAAGCTGAGCATATGCTTTCTGACCAACGACATATCTTCCCTTAGGAGTTATATAAACACACGAAGGAGTTGTATCTCCTTGGACGCTGCTCTTCTTGATAACAGCTTGCCCATTTTCAAACTTGGCGATGGCAGAGTTTGTCGTTCCCAAGTCGATGCCATAAATAATCTTATTATTTGCCATAGTACAAAGTTTATATATTATTCGTTAAATTCAACAAAAACTTCGGCAGCCTGAATAAGCTTACCTTTATAAGAGACCTGAGGCCTAATAACACGTTTAATACGGTTAGTACCTTCTTTCATATCTTCGTTTAATTCCATCGTAGCAATGATATTATCACCTTCATTATAAACTTTACCTAATAAATCAGGTATGTCGTATTGTTTGCTATTCAAAGTCGTCATTATTGCCTTTGCTCGATTCTTTAACTGAGATACACCCTTAACTGTAGGATCCATAAAATTCAAATTTTGCTGGATACGTGTCAACTCATTTGCTACTGCTAAAGCTAATGAATGATCTTGGTCCTTAATTTCGTCTTCTGTTTTAACAACAACGGCTTGCTTTTCTATAGCAGAAATCAATTTGTCGTTTGAGGCGATAATATTCTCTTCAAGCCTGTGCTGTTCATTCTTCAACGATGTAATTTGACTATCAATATTATTTAAGTCAAGTGTGCTTTGATTCACTCTTCTTCGATATCTTATAAAGATAACAACAGAAAGAACTAACGCAAGTAAACCTATCAGTCCAGCATATACAGACTTTGTATTTATTGCTGACATCATAGCCTTTTCTTTATAGTTAATGTTATCGTTGGTATCACTTATATCTTTCTTCATGTCGGAAGACGTCTGTTTTATTTGTTCATTTACCTTAGAAATATCTTTGCAAAGAGAATCTATACTACGAGACTGAGCGCTGATAGTATTCGACAAGTCACTAATTTTGCCATTACTACTTTGCTGATTTTGTTTCAAAGTACTTATCTCTGTTTTTAGCAAACGCACTTGTTTTTCAAGTTCTATTTGCTTGCTATCATCTTGTGCAAAGCTATTAAGTCCTGCAAACAAGACCAGTTGAATAATTAATAATGATTTTTTCATAATATCGTAATTTATAAGTTGTACGCTTGAGTAATACCATAAGCAATAAAACCGCATATCGCAGATACCACCAAATACACTAAACGGGTGCCACATTCTGCATCCCTTTACCGGTAGCACCACAAAAAGCGAAAAATGCGAAGCCACCAAACTGAACACAAAGCCTTATGCTCCTCAAATACATGCAATACCAAGGAATATTGCTATAAAAACAGCAGCCACAATTAACCAGGTTTTGACTGTTTCCTGGTGTTCTATGCTTTTATTAGCCTCATTGGCATGTATTCCTCTTGGATATTTTTCAAGATAGAGCTTGTAGTCTCCACTCTTTAAACATGCAGCCCAATAATTTTCATCTTCAAGTTTCTTTTTCTTGTTGATTTCAGTTCTTGCTTGAGAAGCATGCAAACCTTTAGGATACTTAGCAAGATAGCCCTCATAATCACCTTTTTGAAAAAAGATTGACCAACTATTATTATCCTGCTCAATGAGAGCCTTTATTCTCCCATTTGCTTCATTCAGATATTTGCTAGATGGATACTTTGAAACATAATCTTGGAGTTGAGAAAGAGTAACACATTCTTTGAATATGTCAGTCTCTGTTCTCATATCAACATCAGCATGTATGAAGAGAGTTTTGATCTTAAAATTCTTAACGTAACCTGCAATTATATCCTTGTTTGGCTTATATCTGTTTTCAATGAAATCTGGATCCAAATCAAATTCGTCAATATTGAGAAACAGTCGCCAAGTCTCCTTCATTAATCCACGAAGCTTATATATCTTTGTTGATAGACCGTATATTGATAGACCGTATATTGATAGAACGTATTCACTCAGGAGAGAATTTGAACTTGCGTTACTTTTTGCTTTTTCTTGTTCCAATTCTTTGAAGCAAGTGTTTATGTCCTCGATAGAATTGGAAAGTGCCAAGTTAACAACCTGCGTTGAAAGATCGATATATGACTTGTTCGCTTTTCCTAAATACTCTTTAATCTCAGCAATAAGAGGAGCACACTCTTGAAGAAGCGCCAATCCATTTTCTACAGTTTCGTCTTTTGTCTCATAGTTACCAATAATTTTATTTACTCTAGCAAAAAGAGGAAATGAAGTTTGTGGAGGAAGATTGTCTAGTCTCTTTTTTATTTGATCAAGACTATCCTGGGTTCTTTCCTTTAATGTTGAACTTACAGCTATGCTGTTAGCATACTTATTCAGATTGTAGCAACTTTGTGTTGCAGAATATATAGTATCTTTACACTTCTTGTAATAGTCTAGTGCACAATTCAAAAGCTCTCGTGCTACTTTATCTGCACAAGATTGGTATAAAAAACTATCATCACCTACGAAGTAGGCAACGTCCTGGAGTATTAATTGTGCACTATTCTTTAATTTAACAGCACTTTCATATCTTGCTTTACCATCACTACGTTCAATATTTGTACAATTACTGATTAATCCATCTATTTCATCTATTGATTGTTGTGCTAATTTCTCACAAACATAATCATCGTCTTCGGAAGAGACTCCGTACTCATAGAACGTCCTTTTCCAATCGATTGAAGGGATGTCTCTTAATAGAATATCAATCAACAGATGGGAAAGTTCCTCCTCACTAATATCAAAATTATCTCCACAAACAGAGGCGACGAACTGACTTCTATAGTTGTCATTATGTATCAATGTAGTGATGTCTTTAACAAAAAGACCATAGTGATATTGCCCAAACTCTATAGCAGCACGGTTCATCAGCGACGACATATCTTCATCCTCGCATAACTCAATAGCTCTTTCAGTATCTCCTGCTGAAAGAGCATTAAAAATTTCCTCGTCTTTTGAATTAGTCTTTATATACCAAAAGAGTGCATAAGTCAACTTATCTGCTGGCTGATTTATACGACGGAGAGCATCTTCTATACTGTACTCGGAACGATGAATAGTAAAAAGCTCTTTTCTTTTAGTTTCATAATTAGACTGATAGATGCATAATCTCTCTTTTAAGGAATTGACATTATTAACAGCATCGTTATGATATCTGACCTGTTCCTCATCATTCTCATCATAATCCGAATAATAAGTTTGATTCTTTTCGGATTCAAGTTGTTTACCTATTTCTAAAACTTTGCTATATAGTTCATCTATAGATTCATTGATTGGCATTGGAAAGGCGTAAGTCTGGATAGGATAAACAGGGGAATAATAGAATTTCGATAATTTATCTACGGGTAATTCTATAGCCTTTCCTATCTTGAGGAACGCTGCCATTTTAGATTTATTGGCAGAAATTTCACGAATTGTTGAGTTAGTAAAAACTCCAAGTAATCTGAATGGATTTTCTGCAAGACAAGGAAATTTTAAACATGGTTCGTCCAAGGATTCATCATATTTAGCTTTTAACCATTTAAGACGTTTTATTGCACGCTCGTGACCTTTGTTAGCAGATTTTTTATACCAATAAATGGCTGCTTTATAGTTGACAGGTACACCCTTTCCATCTTCGAAGAGAATACCGACATTACACATTGCATATTCTTCATCTTGTAATGCCGCTTTCATGTACCATTCAAAGGCTAAATGATAATTTCTCTCAACGCCTTGTCCATTTTCATACTTTGACCCTAAATTATTTTGAGCAATTTTCAGGCTCTTAGCAGCAGCTTTTCTATACCATTCAACAGCCTTTTCGTAATTTTTATCAACTCCATGGCCGAAGTCATATGCTAATCCTACACATTCTTGCGCAGAAGCATGACCCTGTTTGGCAGCTTGAAGATATAATTCAAACGCTTTTTTCTCATCTTTAGGACAACCATCTTTTCCATATTTATAACGATATGCTAGATTTGAAAGTCCATAATTATCTCCTCCTGCAGCGGATTTGCGAAACAATTCCAGTGCAGCAGGAATATCTTTCTCAATTCCATCACCATTGTAATAAGCACATGCCAACGAATTTTGCGCGGAAGCATCACCCGCTTCAGCATCTCTTTTTAGCTGTTCTATTTTTTCTTTAGAAATCATACGCCAATCTAATTAGAAAACATCATCAGCATCAGCTGATTGTAATTGTAAATTACCATTTTGAACTGGATAAAGTGTGTATTCACCATAACCTGAGATTAATTCTATTGGTCCATCTTTTTGCAAAGACTCGCCAGATACAAACCCACCAGTCAACTCACCTTTAGGTTTGTTTGGATTCCAACCTTCTCCAGAATAGAAATAAATATTAAAGTGCCCATCAGGTAAATATATTGTAGCATTATCTCCACCGTTTATATAAATATGGTTGATATATTTGTTGTCACTAGCGCGTTTGATGATAACTACATAATCATTGCTCCCAGATGTTTTAAATTTTAGGTAATTACTGCCTGATCTAGATTTTCCAAGTTGAGTGCCATAAGGTTTTGAACCAGTTTTTAGGCTATTATTTATATAAGTATCATATTCAGACGGTTCATTAGCTTGTCGAACATTAGTAGTGGCTTCATCATTACTGCTGTCATTCAGATCTACAGATGAAGTAGATGTGTTATCTGGCACTGTTTCCTGGTTTTCGGAATTCACCTCTTCAGAGATTTGAGATGATGACGATGTTACATTACTAGATGAATCACTGTTGTGAGTAATCAAAGCTGAAATGCCCCAAATCAGGAGACAGATTATAGCTACTCCAGATAATATCTTCAAAGGCCGCTGATTTATTTTTTTTATATTGCTTTTAGCTAAATCTGCATATTGTCCTCGTGGATATTGCTGGAGATATTGCTGATAACTGCGCTTGCTCTTACAAGTACAATAAATATCATACTCCTGTTTTGACCGTAATTCGTTCGCATGAACACCATTTGGGAAACAACTGAGATATGATCGATAGTTTCTAGTTTTGAGAGCTGTTTCATAAGACATATCCTCTATCTTCATCATGGCATCCTTATAATGCGGACTAGAAGGATAATCTATGATAAATTTGTTGTAATCTGTAATTGTACTACATTTTGTATAGAGCATCTCATCAATCCGAACCTTTGCCTCTTTTATATAGGCGCTATCTGGATTGTTACGCACGAATTGTTGATAGTCATAAAGGGTCCTACACTGCATAAACTTCAAATAGTCAATTCTCCTTAGAATTTCCGTACGGGATGGATGATTAGGATACAATCCGAGAACTGTCAGATAATCACTAATTGTCCCATACTTATCCCCCAATAACAGTTTATTTAATGCTTCAACTACCTGATTATCATTGTAACAATTAGGGTATTTGCACTTGTATGTTAGAAGAGCAGCAACAGTTACAACTTTTGGATAATCCTCATCTTCTATTTTACGAATACGAAAACGGGCATTATCAACATATTGGCTTGTAGGATTTTTTTTGACGAACTCCAATAATGAATCATAGTCGTTGCATGCATTGTACACATCTTCTTCTGTTTGAAGCGAAATGTCTGCACGAATATCACTATAAGCAATATTTTTACTGTTCAACAAATCCCTGACATCACTCTTCTTATCATTCAATTTTTGAGAGACAAAAAACGGATCCAATGATAACACTTCAAGATTAAGTATAAGTTGCCAAGCATTGCGCAGGGTCGATATATCATTTAATACTATTGAATCATTTCGATTACTTATACACGCGAGTTCGAGATAATTTTCTAAAAAGTAAAGAGCAGAAAAACATCCAACCT
>ERZ791805.433-NODE-433-length-19621-cov-19.944138_pt1 | contig 19621 bp, 24 predicted proteins | sample MGYA00510306_ERZ791805 | MGnify/ENA primary metagenome ERZ791805 (study PRJEB30046, sample SAMN00791990) | human gut metagenome | study: EMG produced TPA metagenomics assembly of the A metagenome-wide association study of gut microbiota in type 2... | reverse complement strand
TCGGCATAACATTTGGATGCCTAAAATTTATCCCCACTAAAAATCTACTGACCCCTTTAACTGCCATACAAAAAAACACGATTAAGAGAATACAAAGGTATAAATTTCTGCGATTATAACCTCGCATTTTACAAAAAACTGCGATTACGAAGACTTGAAATTTGGAATTATCTCGATTTTTATTCAATAAAAATGCTGTATTGGATAAAATCGGACTTTTTTATTCATTATAGCTCAAAATTGAGCTGCATGTTTTTCTCGTATTCCTCGGCGGGAGGCGTAACGTAGCATCTACGGTTGGCAGCACCACCTGTGCCAGTGCCTGTAAGTAATCGTTTTCCGATAGGGAAATAACCGTGCAGGTCAGACTGAATTCGTGGACTATCAATTGGTAAAAGGTACGCTTTCACAAGGTTTCAAGTACTATTCAGCCCTGACTGACCCGTTTGCTCGTGCAATATTCATGATGTTCATGATTAGCGAAGTGCATCCTTTCAACGATGGCAATGGAAGGATAGCCCGTGTGATGATGAATGCCGAGTTTGTTCGTGCCGACCAGTCAAGAATAATCGTGCCGACCGTGTTCCGAGAGGATTACATATTGGCATTACGCAAACTTACCCGTCACAAAGACCCGATGGCATATATCAACGTAATGACCAAACTCCATCAGTTCAGCGACAACCTCTATGGTACAGACTTCACCGAACTGAAAAACTATCTCGCCGCCTGCAACGCCTACGAAGAGCCGTCGCAAGCCAAACTCCAAATCATCGACAGGAGCATTCGTCATTAATTTAATAATTGTAATCAGAGTATTCTAATGGCAACGAATGACAATTTATTAGTTCCTGCTGCACAGAAATTATATAGCGCATTATCAAGTTTAGAGCGTTTTAGCAAACACAATGATTTTTTTGATAATATTTCGTCATTAGACAGTTTCTTGTCTGAATATCGTAATGTAACATTTGTCATTCAAAAATCTTTAGCACATACAAATTTACTTTCTATTTACGAAGAAACTCGTGATGAATTTTTGAGTGGAGATTTAGGAAAATGGTTTGTTGGAAAGAGAAATGAAGTCTTAAAAGAACACCCTTTTTAAACTTCAAAAGGTAGTAAAAGTTACCATATACGATAGCCTTTCAACGTTAAAGATAACGTCACAAAAATTCACAGCAGAAGATGATGCAGATTATTCAAGTCTTATTGAAGATGTACGTCTGCTTTTAAAAGATAATGGCCGAATTGAAACATCTTTCTCGGTGGAATTTATATATAAAGAGTTTGAATCGGAGGCCAATTTATTCGAAAAATTATTGCCGGGAGTTTCTAATATTTACAAATTTCTATGTGCTTTAAATCAAAAAATTGGAGATAATAGCAAGCTTTTTCATGACATAATGAATAAAGTGGGAAAACTCAATATCTTAAAAGTTAATCGTACAGATTTATTTGTTGAAGACTATGTATATTATTCAAGCAACGACAATTTTGAGAGAGGCTCTCGGATAGAATTACGATTGCCGAAATGCCGTATACCCGAAAATAAGATGTTCGGAATGCTGGATGAATTGGGAGGGGATATTTCTCTCGATAACCTTGGAATTAATCCAATTGATGATATACATAAATTATTTTTGAAAATTATAATATGGCACGCACTCTTATATTCTCATCAGAATAATCACATTATGAGTACAATTATATTGGTGTATGATGATAACACTTGCGAAAACCAAAGTCCTTTTGACACAACAATTAGAACTACTGCATACCGAAAAATAAATGAAGTCGCTGATTGCATAATTCAATCAAAAGATCCAGTAAAGGCCGTGATAGTTATTAATGAAATGTGGAGCTATCCGAATAACGGAGAGGTTCTTGCAAAGAATTATGAGGAACGTGTTAAAACTGAAAATCCTATCTCTTTATTCGCATGTCATATGGTAGATAAATGTCTGAATTCATATTCATATCATTTTGAGAGCGATAAGGTGGGTTCTTTATCCTACGTTATTGATATACTTAAACAAGATATAGATGCTACAATTCATATGAATTTTATGAATCCAGTGATTAAAGCGTTTCAATCACGGCTCCAAATATAAATTATTATACTTTTCACAATGACAATCAATTAAAGAGATTTATTAACACCATAATGATTTTAAATAAACAAAGTTTTATGTAACTTTGCATTATTGGAATTGCAAACCGGTGAAGAACATTGAAGTATAAGCGTGATAGATAAGTTAGTCAGCCGACACGGACGTTGGCAACTCCTTGATACTCACCATACAGCGTCGGAGTTTAACGGCCCCAGGCGGATCACCAAAGGGTCGCAATTTGCGACCCTTTTTTTATTCACTTACCTTCTTAATACGGCTCAATTTAAAAAAGCGTTGTTGGAATGGCGGAATATATTGCACTTTGCGCCAAAAGACAATGTCAACGTTGGCAGGCTCCCTTCAGCCGGCGTGCATGCCTATGCCAGCGGCGGCGCTCACGCGGTCGGATGCAGTTTCTGATATTCCAAGCGGTTTTGCTGTTATCATAAGGTACTTGTTTTTCGTATTGACAAAAAAACGGACGGCATGTTGTTGAAACACGCCGTCCGGCATTATCGTGATAAGGTTATGTTTGATTGTCGCCCTGCTTATCTGGCGATGATTTTTTCCACTTTTGAACCAGTGCGGCGAATGTAGAGGCAACCCGGTGTCGGATTGTCAACACGCATGCCCTGCATGTTGTAATATTCTGGAGTGCCTTGCTCGTCAACGGTTATTTCGTCGACTCCGTCCTGAGCAGGAATCGTTACAAGAAACTTGTTGTGCGTGTTGCCGTTCATTGGTACGCCCTCAAGATAGTTGGCGAATGCAATCTGAAGGTAGTACATCTTGTTGTCGGGGAAGGTGATTTTTCCGTCGGCGAGTTTGCCGAACTCGATACCATAGTCGGGATTGAGAAGATCCTCAAATGTGAATATTTCACTGTGAATATACAGACCTACCATACAGCTGACAGCCACGCTGCCATAATTGCCTACACTGAAGCCCATGTCCTGCCATTCCATCCACACGTGCTCTGGGTCTTCGGCGTGGATATAAAGGTCGTTGGCTTTAAAGTTGTTTTTGTCACCGAAGTAGGGGCAATTGCCGTTGCCGAACGGGTTGACAAGACGATAGTAGCCAGGGGTTGTTTCGCTCTCTTCTATCTCCACATCCCATGTGGCGAGGAAGCTTTCGTCAAGAGCCGAGAACATATCGTCACAGAATGTGCCCGTGCCAACTGTTTCCATCCGTCCTGTTTTTCGCGTGCGCCGACTGAAAGTGACAGGATAGCAAACAATGCAACTAAAAGGTAGTTTTTTCTCATACAAAAAAGATTAATGTTATAAAATAATTATCAGCGTTACAAACTTATATTATTTGTATGATATATGCAATAGATTTTCACAAAAACTGCATAAAAAATCAATGGATGATTTCCAAATTCGGAAACCATCCATTTTCGCGGTTGCGTTTGATAAACTAAAGTCGGTGCTATTCGTTCATAAAGTCGAGCGTGCCGGAGTAGTCGAGGTCGGGGGTTACGGGGACAACAGAGCCGTAGCCTTGGGCGTTCCAATAGAGGTCGGTGTCGGTGGCTTCGGGTTCGTGGTTTTCGTATTTTCCCGTCAGAATGTAGAACGGTTTCCCTTCCGGACTTGTGTAGTGGGCATATTCTTCGGTCCATCGGCCGCGGCATGCGCGTGCGCGTCGGAAGCCTTTCACGACACCTCCTTTGGGGAAGTTCACGTTGAGGCACACGCCGTCGGGCAGTCCGCGCTCGATGACACGCCGCGTGATTTCGGTGACGTGCGGCATGCAGGCGTCGAAGTCGGCAGCCGAAGGGTTGTGGGTGCAAACGGAGAACCCTATGCTTGGGATGCCTTGCAGACAACCCTCGATTACGGCACCCATCGTGCCTGAATAAATCACGGAGTTGCCCGTGTTTGAGCCGTGGTTGATGCCAGCCAGCACGAGGTCGGGTTGCTTGTCGACGATGGCGTTGAGCGCAAGTTTGACGCAGTCGGCAGGGGTGCCGTTTACAGACCACATCTGCGCACCGTTGTAGTCATCAATCCGTTTCGGCATAAGCATTGTGTTGCAGGAAATGGCCGACGAGCCGCCGGAGCGTGGGCCGTCGGGAGCGGCGACAATCACCGTGCCGAGCTCCGACACAGCGTCGACAAGACGGTGGATGCCTTCCATCGTTATCCCGTCGTCGTTTGATATGAGAATGAGTGGCATGAAATTTTATTTTACGAGTTCCTGGGCATGGCGGAAATCGTCGGGCGAGCCAACGTCGAGCCATGTTCCGTTGATAGGGTGGTAGATTACTTTGCGCCCGTCGGCAACGAGCATCTCTATGAGGTCGGTTGCGTCAAAGACGGTGTCGTCGGGGATGCGGTCGAGCAGCGCGCGCCGCACGATGTAGATTCCCGCGTTGGCGTAGTAGTTGTAGGTTGGCTTTTCCTCCAGTCCGAGGATGCGGTTGCCTTCGCTTCTGAATATGGCGAGCGGCACCGACACCATGTATGGGATCGCCGCGATTGTCATATCGGCCTGTTCCTCGATGTGCTGCAGGAACATGTCCTCATAGCTTATTGTGGTAAACAGGTCGGAGTTCATTATCAGCACATTGTCGTGCGACAGCCCGTCGACAAGCTTGGCTGCTCCGATTGTGCCGAGTTTGCGTGGTTCGCGCACGCAGCGCACGTCGACGCCGCCCACCGGACGCGAGAAATGCTCGTCAAGTTGCTCCGCGAGATAGTTGGTCGTGACGGCAATGTTTCTCACCCCGTTCCTGGCAAGAGCCTCCACGTTGTAGTCGATGATGCACTTGTCGCCGATTTTGAGCAGCGGCTTCGGGGTGGTCAGTGTCAGCGGTCGCAGCCTCTCTCCGCGACCGCCAGCCATCATTATGGCGTCGAGCGGCAGGATGGAGTGGCAAGAAGTGAAGTCGTAGACCTCCACGATGCGGCATTCGCTGTCGAGGCACGGCACGAGCATGATTCCCTGTCGGCGCACTTCCCGCACCTTTTCCACGCTTATTTTGCCTTGTTCGAAGCGTCGGAAGTTGCGGTGCATTATCTCGCGGACTGTCACGTCGAGCGAGCGTTTGGCAATCAGAAACCGTCGCACGTCGCCGTCGGTCAGAGTGCCTGTCATGCGTTGCTTGTCGTCGACGGCGAAAAGCACCATCGATTGTCCAGACAGCCCGTTTATGCGCTCTATTGCCTCTATCAGAGAGGCGTCTTGGCTGATTATGTGTTTGCTGCAGTCGTACATTTAAAAAAAAACTTATTGGAGTCCGAAATTATAGATAAAAATCGTAACGGGCAAATTCTGAATGATTATTTGATTGCAAATTGCGTAATCGTCGGGAAAAAAACAAGCGCGGAAGCTTGAATTTCTACAAACTTCCGCGCTGTGTTGTAATTGATGCGTCGTGTTATTTTCCACATTTTGCCTTGATGGCAGACTTTATGCGGTCGAAAATATCATCAACGCTTCCCATGCCCTCGATGGCGAGGTATTCGCCTCCGTCCTCGTAGAATTTCTGCAGGGGCTGTGTCTGTGAGTGGTACACTTTCAAACGACTTTTGATGGTCTCGAGATTGTCATCGCTGCGTCCCGACTCCTGTCCGCGTTTGAGCAGACGCTGTACGAGTTCGTCCTCGTCGACGTGCAGGCCGACCACGGCGTCGACTTTTGCATCGCGCTCGGCAAGCATAGTCTTCAGAGCCTTTGCCTGCTCGATAGTGCGTGGAAAACCGTCGAAAATCACGCCGTCGCGTGCTTCCGGAGTGTTGTCGAGGATGTCGGCAAGAATGCTGATCATCAACTCGTCAGGAATCAATTGTCCTTTCGAAATATAGGCATCGGCAGTGCGGCCGAGTTCCGTGCCGCGTGCGATGTGGTCGCGCAGCACTTCTCCTGTAGAGATGTGGTGCAGGCCATAGTTCTTGATTAAGTTCTCGCTCTGAGTGCCCTTCCCGGAACCCGGAGCGCCAAAAATAACGATGTTGAACATAACTAATTGTAGATTTAAATCTTCGGGCTTCACCGTTTGCAATGATGAAGCCCGAAGATTATAGGGTTATAAATTACTTTCAAGAATGTATATATCCTTCAAGTTTCGGGCTTGTTCGTCAAGGTCGAGTCCGTAGCCGATGATGAATTTGGTCGGAATCTCGAAGCAGCAATAGTCGACGTTGACATCTACTTTTGCAGCAGAAGGCTTGCGCAGCAATGTGGCGAAACGGATTTCGGCAGGGTTCTGCTTTTTCAGTTCGGCAACGAGCTGCTGGGCGGTGTAGCCAGTGTCGACGATATCCTCGACAATCACAATTGTGCGTCCGGAGATGTCCTGGTCGAGTCCGAGCAGTTGCTTTACCGAACCAGTCGATTGCGTTCCGCAATAAGACTTGAACCTGATGAAAGAGATTTCCGATGGGAAATCGATCTGACGGAATAGGTCGGCGGCAAAAATAAATGCGCCGTTGAGCACGCACACAAACAAAGGGTTCTTGCTTTCGCAGTCTTTCTTTATTTCAGCTGCTACTTCTTTGATTCTTGCTTGAATCTTGTCGTTTGTAATGTAGGGAACAAACGTTTTATCGTCGATGACTACCTTGTCCATAAAGGGTTGGAATTTTAATAAATTGCGCAAATTTACGAATAATTAATTGTATTGCAATGCGTATATAGAAAAATGTGTGGACAAAATTACAAAGACGCTTGAATATTGCGTTCTTTCATCAGATGTTCGGCGATGAGCCAGTCGAGCGGAGTGTCGAGGTCGATTGATCGGCCGGCATCCATCGGACACATTCTGCGGCGTTTGAACTTGCCGAGAGGCATCTGTCTGAGGCTTGTGGTATTGATGACGTAGACCGCGCCGTTGTATTCCCACGCTTTCGGGGCATCCTGGCGCCGGGTGAAAGTCCCGTCGCCTTTCGAGATTTGCAGAAAACCGTCGTCGCCTTCCTCGAAGCAGTTGTAGTAGGGGTTGCTTTCCGCCTCTTTTACGGTCACCACCATGTCGATGTCGGGCGTGTAGAGCTCGAGTGCGCGGCGCACGTCGTCGGCGGTGCGCATTGGCGATGTCGGCTGCATAAGCACGAGTCTGTCGTAGTCCACGCCTCGGTTGTGATAGAAGTCGAGGGCGTGCAGCATCACCTCGTATGAGCCGCTCTTGTCGGTGGCGAGGCTGTCGGGGCGCATGAACGGCACGTCGAGTCCCATTTTCCGTGCGGTCTCGGCGATTTCCGGGTCGTCGGTTGAGAGGCAGATGTCGCGGTCGTCGGCAAATTCGCGTGCCACGTTGATTGAGTATCCAATCAGCGGCAGTCCGCAAAGCGGACGTATGTTTTTATGCGGTATGCCTTTGCTTCCACCGCGGGCAGGGATGAGATACAGGGTTTTCATTGCAGCCAATGTGTTTGTAAACCAAACGGGGCTGTATCGTAGATGATGCAGCCCCGCTTGTATTTCGGTTTTTTGTAAATCTTATTTTGCAGGAGCCTGCTGAGCAGGAGCCGCTGCCGGAGCCTGAGCTGTTTTAGGAGCCTCTTTCTTGGCGGCAGGAGTGCCGAAGTTGGCCGGAGCTGTTGTCTGGGAAGGAACGTCCTGTGTGCGTGAAGCCTGTTCAGCCTGAGTGCCGCCGATAAAGAAAGCGGAAAGGATGCTGAGCACGCAGATTACGATTGCGAGAGTCCAGGTTGCTTTTTCAACGAAGCTGTTCGTTTTGCGAACGCCGAGGATTTGGTTTGAACTTGCGTAGTTGGAAGCCAGACCTCCACCTTTGGATTTCTGGATCAAAACGATGCCAATCATCAAGATTGAGGCAATCACTATGAAAATTACTAATGCTTTAAACATTTCTGTTATTGTTTATTTTGTTTATATTTCTCGTTTTCAATCAGTTTCTTGAGGAAACGGATTTGGTCTGCAAAGTAAATACTTTTTTCTGAATAATTCAAACTTAATGATTGAATAATTTCTAAAGCCTTTGCGAATTTATGCTGACGGATGTATATTTTTGCGAGACTCTCGCTCAGCAGCGACGGGTCGTCGTCGGCGACTGGGGCTGTTGGCTTTGGTGCGCGCGCCACTTCCTCCGCCACTTCGTCCGCCTGTCTGTCGGCATCGTTGTCGGCAGTCGACGGGAAGCGTCCGCTTTGCTGCCGGCTGCGCGTGATGAATTTGTTGATAAGACGGTCGTGTTCGCTTTCCTCTCCGTTCTCTTCGGGCTCGCTTTTCTCCTCCTCTTTTGCCAGTAGCTGCGCATAGTCGGGTGTCGGGTTGAAGATTCGCTGTTCGAGGGCGCGAGTCTCGGCGTCGTCGTTGTTGCCGAATGTGTCGAGAAAGTGCGATATTGTGTCCATTGTGGATTTTGTCTTGTTGTCTGTTTCAGTGTTGTGAATGCGTATTGCGGAACCGTCGTTGCCTACGAGATAGAAGAGGTCTTCGCGGTTTCCGATGGTTGTTGCCGCGCCGGCAAGCAGTTGCTGTCGTTGGCTGTCGGTCAGAGAGCCGTCCTGCATTCTCATCACCATTGCCGGAAGGAAATATGGGTAGTCGGCCATCAGCGAGCAGAATAGGCTGTCGTTGATGGCTGCACCGTTGGCAATGGCGCGGTCGAGACATTTGACGCGGTCGGTTTTCTCCATTTCTATATTGTTTGTAAGCTTACCAGTTGCCTGCTGTGGCATTGAAAATCAGCATTACGAGTTCCTCGGTTATTTCCTCGCAGAGTTGGTCCTGGACGTTGGTCAGCATCTCAGAAGAGTCGAAGTCGCGAAACGCCGAGAACGACTGGTCGATTGAGTTCTTCGGCTGCTTGTGGTCGGTGTATTTCACGCGCACCGATATTGTCAGTCTTGTCTTTGATGCGTATGCGTCCTCGGTCACCGCCTGCGGGGTGAGCGAGTAGCCTGTAATCTCTCCCTCGACGCTCAGATCGGTGTTTGAGCTGTCGACAATCCGCAGTCGTGTCTGCTTGGTGTATGTGTCGGTGAGCTTGTTCTCAAACATCGGCTGCAGCGGAGCGTAGACCATTGCCGCGCGGATGGGAAACTGCCCGACGTTGATGGTCTTGTAGATAGAATAGTCGATGGCGGCGCCGTTCAACTTGTAGCTGATGGTGCATGCGCTCAGTGCGACAATCATTGCCGCCACAATCCAGATGTATTTTAATTTGTTCATTCCAGTCCGTACTCTTTGATTTTTCTGTAGAGCGTCCGCTCGGATATTTTCAGTTCCTCGGCGGTTTTCTTCCGTTTGCCCTCGTTGCGCTCAAGCGACCGTTTTATGGTTTCGCGCTCGGTGTCCTCAAGGGTCATTGTCGCGTCGTCGTGCGGCTCCGCGTTGATGAATTCCGCCTCGTTGGGCTGGCTTGCCGGCAACGCATGCTGCGGCAGCATAGCCTGCGGCGCGAAATTTTTCTGCAGGTTCTTGATGGTTCCTATGTTTTGGCGTGGCTGCCCTTGTGCCAGATTCTCGATGTTGTCGCGCAGGTTGTCGATTTCCTTGCGCATCTCGAAAATCATCTTGAAGAGCATCTCGCGTTCCTTTTCATAGGAGTGGAGCATCTCTCCCGGCGCCACCGCCGGCGTGAATTCGCCACCGGCGTATGGCAGATATGCTGCGACCTCGTCGGCAGTGATTTTCCTGCCGGCGTCAAACAGCGAAATCTGCTCAATCAGGTTTTTCAGCTGGCGCACGTTTCCCGGCCATCGGTAGCTCAGCAGGGCGCTTTTTGCCGAATCCTCAAACTCGATGGCAGGCATACGGTATTTGTCGGCGAAGTCGCGGCTGAACTTCCGTGACAGCAGGATTATGTCGTCGCCCCGGTCGCGCAGCGGCGGCACGACGATGAAAATTGTCGACAGTCGGTAGTAAAGGTCTTCGCGGAAACGTCCTTCCGCCACCGCCTTCTGCATGTTTACGTTTGTGGCGGCAACAACGCGGATGTTGGTCTTCTGCACCTCCGACGAGCCGACTTTGATGAATTCTCCCGACTCCAGCACTCGCAGCAGCCGCGCCTGTGTGGTCAGCGGCAGCTCCGCCACCTCGTCGAGAAAAATCGTGCCTCCGTTAGCCTCCTCGAAATAGCCTTTTCGTGAAGAGATGGCACCTGTAAACGCACCTTTCTCGTGTCCGAACAGCTCGGAGTCGATAGTGCCTTCAGGGATTGCTCCGCAGTTTACGGCGATGTACTTGCTGTGCTTGCGCGAGCTGTAGGCATGGATAATCTGCGGGAAAAACTCCTTTCCTGCGCCGCTTTCGCCGTTGATAAGCACCGACAGGTCGATCGGCGCCACTTGCAGGGCGCGTCCCACAGCCGCCATCAGGGCTGGGGAGTTTCCGATGATTCCAAATCGCTGTTTGGCTTCTTTTATTTCGGGGGTTATTTCGATATTCATATTGCAGTCTCCATACATTAAGTCTACAAAGATAGCGTTTTTTATGCATACGGATGCTTAGGAGACGGTTAAAATGCACTAACTTTGTGGAAGCAACAAGAAGGAATATGGATGAAAAAATGGAAATAGCGATTGTGCAGCATGATATTGTGGCTGAATCAGTGGAGCGAACGCTCTCGGGAATAGAGAGTCTGCTTGCCGGTGTCGAGGCGGTCGACCTGGTGGTTCTGCCAGAGATGTTTGCCACTGGATTTGACGTCGACGACGCGTCGGTGGCGGAGCCGGCATCGGGCGGCGCCGTGCTGCGGTGGATGCAGAGTCTTGCAGCCGCCCGGCGGTCGGCGGTGGAAGGCAGCGTGGCTGTCGACGACAACGGCCTCCGCAACCGCCATTATTTTGTGTATCCCGACGGCACATACCGCTACTACGACAAGCGTCATCTTTTCAGTTTCGGCGGCGAGAACCGTCTTTACCGGCAAGGCGTAAGCCCCTGTGTGGTGGAATATAAAGGAGTGCGCCTGCTGTTGCAGACGTGCTACGACCTGCGTTTCCCCGTGTTTTCGCGCAATTGCGGAGACTGCTACGACGTGGCGGTGTATGTTGCGAGCTGGCCTAAGTCGCGCATCTCCGCATGGGACACGCTCCTTCAGGCGAGAGCCATAGAAAATCTTGCGTATGTCGTGGCGGTAAACCGGGTGGGAACGGTAGGCAAGTTGGAGTATGACGGCCACAGCTGTGTCGTAGACTATCTGGGCCGCACTGTCACGGGTGTAGCCGACAGCGAAGAGGGCGTTGCCGTGGCTGAAATCGACTTGTCGCGTCTGCGCGCTTTCCGCCGCAAATTTCCGGCACTTGACGATGCTGACCGCTTCACTGTCGACTTGTGATGGCCGCTGCGGTTGTAATGCTTGATAATGAGCCGATAAAATGTTGCGTAAATGTGAACAATACAGCCTTTGGCTTGTTAAAACAATTGTGGGCGGTTGACTGCGCTGCTGCTTGCTTTTTCTGGATTCAGGCAGCTGAAATTCGGAGATGCAAGTCGCACATGCGTAGAAATTGCAAAATGTTTGCGTTGCAACCTTACACGGTGTGATAAAATGATGTTAAAACAATTAAAAAAGTTCCGCAAATAGCGGCCGTTGGCTGAATAATATATTATTTTTGTAGTGAAAATTAAAATTGAGAGGTGAGAACTAATGAATATCTACAATTTGGAAATTCATAAACAATGTGGTTTGTATAGTTTGCCGGAAGACGGCTCTATAAAAATCATGGACCGGAAGGAGGAGACGGAAGTCTTGTTCCTCGAGGAAAAACTGACCTATTCCAAACTGCTCTTCGTGTTGGAGGGAAAGGTCAAGTTGAAAATAAATAAGTTGGAAGTGCAGGTGGTTGGTCCTGGCAATGTGGCATTAGTGCCATGTAATTCCTATCTAATCGCGTCGGTAGAACCTGGAAGTTATCTTTTAATGGTTAATTTTACAGAAAAAGAGCCGTTTTGCTCGCGTTATTCGCTTGTGAACCTTATGCACGATGCCGATTCTGTGGAAGACAGTTCCCGTCGGGTGGGAGTCAGCCTGCCAATCAACGAGAGAATCAAGACATTTGTCGACTCAGTGGTTGCCTGCATGGACGACGGAATATCCAATAGTGTTTATTTCAACATTAAGAAGCAGGAATTGTTTTTGTTGATGCTGTCGTACTATGACAAGAACGATCTTGCAGAGTTCTTCTACCCGCTGTTCTGCTTCAACCGCAAATTTGAGCAGCTCGTGATGAGCAACTACGAGAACGTCACTGACGTCAAGCATTTTGCCGCACTTCTGCACATGCCAGTGACCACGTTCCAACGCAAGTTTAAAAAGCATTTCAAGACATCGGTAAAGCAATGGCTTCTTGACCGCAAGGCAGAGCGTATGCTCTCCGATATCAAGACCACCAACAGGTCGATAACCGACCTTTCTAAGCGTTATGGCTTCTCTTCGGTGTCGTATTTCTCCAATTTCTGCAAGCATTATTTCGGCAAGACTCCTACGGAATTGCGCGCGGAGGGAAATCTTGATGATTAGTCGATGACAACAATTTGACAGACAGAAAATTTCATAAGATAATAGGCGACATCTCCGGCATCTCTGTGCCGGAGATGTTTACGTTTCCGTTCTGCTACACTCCTCATCCTCTCGTGGAGATGGCGGCGGGCTGTCTGCGCTCCTATTTCGACAAGCGGGCAGACCTCGCTGATGAATTGCAGTCGGGCAAGATGATGGGAGTGCTTGTTGTGGAAAATTCAGTGGGCGAGGTGGGCTATCTTGCCGCATTCTCCGGCAATCTCAGCCATTCCAACGACCACGATTTCTTCGTTCCGGCAGTTTACGACATACTCTGTCCGGACGGCGAGTTTAAGAGACGCGAGGCGGAAATCACGGAAATCAACCGTCGTGTCGACCAGGCAGAGCGTTGCGAGGCTATGGCTGAGGCGCGCAGTGCGGTCGACGAAGTCAGGATGCGTGGCGAGAAGGCAGTTGCCGACTACCGCGCCTATATGGCGCAGTGCAAGGCGGAGCGTCAGCGCCTGAGGGCCAATGGCGGCGACACTGCCGCACTTGTCGCCGAAAGCCAGTATCAGAAAGCGGAGCTTAAACGTCTGCGCCGTCGCGTGGATGGGGAAGTGCGCCTTGCCGGCAGCCGATTGTCGGCACTTGAGGCGGAAGTGGCGACGCTGAAAGAAGAACGCCGGCGCCTGTCGGAATCGCTTCAGCGGTGGATATTCGACCGCTTCGTCATGCTTGACGCCAAAGGCGACCGGCGCACGCTCACGCAGATATTTGCCGATGCCCGCGGCGAGCTGCCACCAGCCGGCGCCGGGGAGTGTGCCGCCCCGAAACTGTTGCAGTATGCCTATGTCAACGGCTATCGTCCGCTGGCGATGGGCGAGTTTTGGGTCGGCAAGTCGCCCGTCGGCGAGTTGCGTCGCGACGGCTGCTTCTACGGTGCATGCAAGGGCAAGTGTGAACCCATACTGAACTATATGCTTCAAGGACTCCGCGTGGAGCCCAACCCGCTGGAGTCGGCGCATAAAGAAGAGTTGCGCACGGTTTATGAAGACGGCAGCCTGTGGGTTGTTGACAAGCCGTCGGGCATGCTTTCCGCTCCGGGCAAGGTGGGTGGCGTCTCGGTTGCCGAGATGGCCCGGCAGCGTTTCCCCGAGGCTTCCGGACTGATGGTGGTGCATCGGCTGGACATGCACACATCCGGGCTGCTCGTCGTGGCTAAGACGCGCGGCGCATTTGTGGCATTGCGGCGTCAGTTTGAGGCAAAGGAAGTAAAGAAAACATACACGGCGCTTCTCGACGGCAACGTTGCCTCCGACGAGGGCAGCATCAGCCTGCCGCTGTCGGCCGACTGGCACAACCGTCCGCGGCAGAAGGTGGATTATGCCGACGGCAAGGAGGCGGTCACGCTTTATCGGGTGTTGGGGCGTGGCGGCGGCATGACAAGGGTTGAGTTCAACCCCGTTACCGGGCGCACACATCAGTTGAGGGTGCATGCGGCGAGCGCCGACGGCTTGAATGCCCCGATTCATGGCGATGCATTGTATGGTGCTCCCGACGCAAGGCTCTGTCTGCATGCAAGTTGCATAACCTTTCGCCATCCCGACACTGGTGAATGGATGACGCTTGAAAGCACTCCGGGATTTTGAAAACGATTGTTAAATCCCTAAAAAGATGTTATAAAACATATTTTTTAGGCAGAAAATGATGCGTGAATCAAATAATGTGTTTATCTTTGCAGTGTAAAAAAGATTTTTAGTGTATTAGAAGAGTTTTTTGTTAGGTTTGTTTTTTAGTTTGGGAATTGATTAAGTAAAGGTTGAAAATGTAATAAGTGGTTAAGTCCACGGCATCACAAGTTTCAAGTAAACTTGTTTTGATAAAGTAATAAGGAAAAAGTGGTTTGGAAGCGGCGTCGTGGTGACGGTCGCTTTCTTTTTTTATGTAATTTTGCGGTGTGGAAAATCAGAAATTGCGGAAAATAATACATATCGACATGGACGCATTTTTTGCGGCAGTCGAGCAGCGCGACAATCCGGAGTTGCGCGGCAAGCCCATTGCCGTAGGCAACGAAGGGCGTCGCGGAGTGGTTTCGACCGCCAGCTATGAAGCCCGTCGTTATGGAGTCCACAGCGCGATGTCGTCGGTCGTTGCTCTTCGCCGCTGTCCGCAGTTGATATTCACACCGGTAAGGATGAGTGTGTATAAAGAGATTTCCGAGCATATCCATTCGATTTTCCATGATTATACAGACGTCATAGAGCCATTGTCGATCGACGAGGCATTTCTTGATGTGACAGAAAACAAGCAGGGCGTTGAACTGGCTGTCGACATTGCCAAAGACATAAAGCGCCGCATCCGAGAAGAACTCAATCTGACGGCGTCGGCAGGAGTGTCGTACAACAAATTTCTGGCGAAGATAGCTTCCGACTACCGCAAGCCCGACGGACTTTGCGTGATTCATCCCTCGCAGGCACTCGATTTTATTGCCCGCCTGCCCGTCGAGGCATTTTGGGGAGTCGGCGCTGTCACGGCAAAGAAAATGCATTCGATGGGAATCTATAACGGAGCCGTGTTGCGGTCATACTCCAAGGGCGGGCTGATAAGCGCGTTCGGGAAGATGGGAGTCGTATACTACGACTTTGCGCGCGGCATCGATGACCGTCCGGTGGTGGTCGACCGCGAACGCAAGTCGGTGGGTTGCGAGCGTACGCTTGAGGAAGACCTCACCCGCCGTTCGCTGCTGTCGGTGCATCTGTATCAGTTGGTGCTTGAGTTGGTGGAACGGTTGCGTAGAGGCAAGTTTGAGGGCAACGTGTTGACTCTTAAAGTGAAATTCTCCGATTTCACACAGATTACGCGCAGCCGCACCGTGGCGCAGCCGCTGACGTCGAAAACCCGCATCCTTCCGGTGGCAAAGTCGCTGCTTGCCGACATTGACGTTGAGCATATGGCAGTGCGTCTGCTCGGCTTGTCTGTGTCGAAATCGGCGGCAGGTTTCCATCGGCCCGTCGCAGTGCAGCTGGAGTTGGATTTTTAGAGCGTAGAGATGGTTTGTCCCGACACCGCGCCGCATTCCGGCAACGCGAAAAACAGGCATGCGCTGGCTACGGCATTGTCTATGTCGCGGCACACGATTGTATTGACCGTAGCGTTGGGGATGTCGTGGACTTCCGTAGGCTCAGAGCTTATCACGACAACCCTGCCGTAGTCGGGCTCCATGGGAAGAGCTGAGCGCAGCGTGCGCCAATGACTGATGATTGCAGGCGCCATGTCGGCGGTGCAGATTACAATCTCAATGTCGCGCCAAGCCTTCATCACCCGGCTCATTGCTCGGCACAGCGTCTCGGCGCAGAACTCATTGACCGGGTTGAACTGCGCGCCTACAGCCTCGGCGTATGCCTGACCGCCGTCAATGTCTGTGCCGCAGAAAGCCACCTGGCATCCGGCATTGCAGAAAGCCTCAATCACAGCCTCGGCATCGGGAACCGCCACCACTACACGGCGGCGAGGAAATTTAAACTCCACGACCCCCTGACGGTTTCCGGCTGGCGACAGACGGTGGGGAGCGCGTCTGCCCGCCTTTGCGGCGGCATATTCTTCAAATTTCTTTTCCAGATAATTGTCAGCCATAGTGTTGCGGTTATTCGTTCACGTCGGTCGCCTCGCCACGAGCGGCGGCGTTGAATGTTGCGATGTTTGGATAAGTGATTGTCGCCGCATCGGTGCCGTCGGCAAGCTCTACTTCGATTTCAATTCCAGCTTCCGCCCTTTCGATAAGCTCCGGGAGGGCACGATCGATTTTCTTGATGTTTACAAGGTTTAGAATCTCCTGTTTGCGTTCAGCGGCAGAAGCCCAGGCGATGTCGCCTGTTGTCACGTCCCACACAAAAGTGATTTCGACCATGTTCTTGTCATCGTCATAATTTATTTCATCGACTCTCATCACCGAAGTGATCTCCTTGGGCATTTTATGCTCCAGTTGGTCGATTTTGTCTTCAAGTTTATGCCTGTCGAGCATCGAGCACGACGTAGCCCCCGCCATAAGGCAGATTGCAATGATAAGTATGCGTAGAGAAATTTTCATTGTCTTGAATGCTTTTGATGTGCAAAAGTAAGAAACTAATCAATAAATCAACCCATTGACGGCATTATTTGCATATTTTGTCGGATATGGGCAAAAAATATGCCCGGTGTTTTGCGACCTTTGTACAAGAAAACAAAAGAACAAGCAGTGTTATGATAATCGAGACAGGAAAAATAGAGCGAGGCGACCGCGTTTACGCGTCGATGATTAAGTCAGGAAAAGTGTTGGCAGAATTGCGGTGTGACACGACAGTTTCCGGAATGACCGACGTCTACAAGGCATTGTGCCGCTTGTCGCCGATGGTCAAAGGATTTGTCAAAGTGAGCGTAAGCAACCGCACACGCGGCTGGTCGAAAACATTGTCGCTGCTTGTAGGCAGGGAAATGCCGTCGGCAAGCCATAAAGAAATGATAGCCGCCGGGCTTATGGAGCGCGACGGCCAATTATGCATCCCTTTCAACTAAGGGTTTAGCATATCTTTATTGAAAAATTCGAGAATCTCGAGCGAAGCCCTGTAAGCCTCTACGGCAGGACTGTCGGGGTTGAGGCTGATTGCCTTGCAATAGTCGTTGAGCGCATTTTTCCAACTGTTGAACTTGCGGTAGGCATTGCCCCGCAAGTAATAAAGTTCGTCAAGTTCCGGACACAACTCTATCATCACATCCAGTTGCGCAATCGCGTTTTTCACTTCGTTGCGCTCAATCATATTTTTGACATCTTCGATTGTAGCCATATTCTTTAGTTTCGCTGTTACGTTGCAAAGATAGTGCAAGGCGAGAGAAGAGCAAAACAAATTTATTTGAATTTGCTTTTCCGAGGCACCGCCTATTTTATTAAAAGATAGTGCAAGGCGAGAGAAAAACATTCAAACTTGTTTTGTTTTTCTCTCGCCTTGCACTACCTTTGGGCATAATAATTGGAGATATGAAAAAACTTTTGTCATTAATGTTGTTGCTGGCGCTTGCAATTCAGGCGTCGGCTTTTACTTATAAAGAAGGACGCTCGACGCTCGGGCCGTATCCAACCGACCGCGTTGTGCGCACGTTTCCCGACTCGCTGACACTTGTTTTCGTAAATCACGTGTCGCGTCATGGCTCGCGCTACCCGGCAGGCAGTTATTTCACGCTGTTGATGAAGCGCGCTCTCGATCGTGCCGACTCGCTGAATACCATCACTCCGCTCGGCCGCCGGCTTCTTGCCGAGGTTGACGCTGTCGTGGCGTCGAGCGAGGGCCGATGGGGGCAGCTCGACTCAATCGGCGAGGCAGAGCACCGCGGCATAGCCGCCCGTCTTTACCGCGCCTGTCCGCAATTGCTCGACAGCGCACGGGTTGTGGCACTCTCGTCGTCATCGCCACGGTCTGTGATGAGTATGTATTCGTTCACCCACCAGTTGTCGAAGATGGCGCGGCATATCGACATCACGGCAATGTCGGGAGAGCGGTTCAGCCCGTTGATGCGCAATTTCGACCTTGACGAGGAGTATAAGGCATACCGCAAGGATTCGTCGTATCTTAACACCTACGGCAGGTTTCTGGCTAAAAACGTAACCATTGACCCTTTGCTCCGTGTGCTTGGCGAGAACTATCCGCTCGATTACGACGAGGCGCAGAATCTTGCCATGGCGGAATATTATGTTATGGCAGGAATGGACGCCATGGGGCAGGAAAGCGACCCGTCGGCATACTTCACGCTGAAGGAGTACCGGCAGCTGTGGTCGGTGTACAACTTCCGCGAATATCTGCTCTATTCAGCCAACACCCTGTCGGCACGTCCGGCAGAGATTGCCGCACCGCTGCTTCTCGACCTTGTGCAGACAGCCGACAGCGTGGTCTCGGGCAAACTTCATGCAGCAGCCAAATTGCGCTTCGGGCATGCGGAGACAATGATGCCGTTGCTGGCGCTTATGCGCGTGCCCGGTTGCAGCTATCTGACAAACTATTTTGACACAGTGGCAGACAATTGGCATGCTTATGCCACGGTGCCGATGGCGTGCAATCTGCAGATGACGCTGTTCCGGTCGGGCTCAGGCAGAATTTATGCGCGGGTGGATCTCAACGAACGCCCGGTAAGGTTGTTGCCAGGTCAGACATCCGACTATGTGTTGTGGGATGAATTGCGCGTTCATCTGCTCGAATTGTTGCCGGTAGAGTAAAAAATGCTTGCCAAATGTTCTCGATAAAGCTATGTTTCGTGACAAAATGAAAACAAAACAGCCTTGAAAACGGCAAAAATCAGTTTGATGTTGTTAAATGATGTTATACAACATATTTTTTAGATGAAAAGCTATTGCTGGGACAAAATTTGTCAGTACATTTGCATCAAGTTTTTCATGGTATTAAATTTTAAGGTGAAAGGATTATTTGTCGGGAGATAAATAATCTTTTTTTTTATGTCCCTGTTTCACGTCCGCCCCCTTGTTGGCGCCGCATACCCCGTCTTCGCTGGATTGACACAAGAGAGAATAAAAGAACTGTTAATATGTGTTTTGTAAATAGAGCTTTAAGGGTGGTATGTGTTAAAAGGTGTTTTAATATAAGCAAATTGTGCCTCAAAAGTATGTTTTATAACATATTTAGCAGTACATTTGCATCAAGTTTTTCATGGTATTAGATTTTAAGGTAGGAAGGTTATTTGTCGGGAGATAAATAACTTTTTTATTTTGTATGTACTTGAAAATGATGGAGAACGGCAAAACATGTTTTTAAACATATCATTTTCTTAGTCAACTTGTTGGAATAATCTATACATTTGTAACCGAAAAAGAGACCAAAGTAGTGTTACCATTATTGTCGGATTCCTTAACCGATGATAATGAGAATTTTGGAAAAAATCTTTAGTTGTTGTTACAAATGTAATAGTTGAATGGATAGAGCAGGAACGCCGACCGGCGTTCCTGCTTGTTTTTAAGAGAGCTGAGGGGCAGTAGAAATTTAGGGGCTTTAGGGGCTCTACCGATATTGTCCGTGGATGAGAGGCATGGCTGCTAGCTAAAATATCC
>ERZ791805.427-NODE-427-length-19927-cov-11.966687_pt1 | contig 19927 bp, 13 predicted proteins | sample MGYA00510306_ERZ791805 | MGnify/ENA primary metagenome ERZ791805 (study PRJEB30046, sample SAMN00791990) | human gut metagenome | study: EMG produced TPA metagenomics assembly of the A metagenome-wide association study of gut microbiota in type 2... | reverse complement strand
CCGGTGACTTTGATGAATACCGGGATGTGCGGGTGGAACATTTCACCTATAACGGGAAAGATTGCAGTGTGGACCTCTACAGTCTGGCAACCATCATTGCACTGGGATTCCGCATGAAGGGACTGAAATGCGAGGCATTCAGAAAGTGGGCTGCAAGACGGTTGGCAGAATCATTTGAAAAGAAGAAAAGTACGGTGATTCTCTGCATGAGCGGCGAAAAGAGAAACAGCTGGAACTGAAAGCCGCAGGATATGGCGGATATACGTGTCGGGATAGTCTCCCCTGTTCGGGAGGCTGTCCCGACACGTGTTTTATACAAGTTAAAAAATGTAAAACTGTAAACACGCTTATCCGTAAACCGATAATAATGTGTAACTTAAATCCCTCTTAAACCTGTAATTAAAGACAGAAACGGTATGGTGGAAGAATTTGACCTGCTTGAAGAGGTGGAAGTGCAGTTCTGCGATGAGGAATGCACGGAGTCGGTATGGCACGGAGTGAATTACAGCGAGAGCCTATTCTACAGGGAGAAACCGAAGTCGGAACTGACGGTAGTCATCAGAGAGGAAGGCATGATGTACTTCCTGACTGCGGACATAAAGGAGTTTGCCGGCCTGTGCCGGAAACACGGGTGGTACATCGTCTCGCACCAGCGGTTCAGCGAAGCGATGGAAATCGGTATGTGCCTGATGGAAGCCGGGAAACATGCGGGATGGTATTCGCTGGGCAGGTCGAAGGAATGGAATGCCATGATGAGGGATGTGCTGAACTTTACGTTTGAAAGGGAGAAGAAAATGGACTTCTACCCGTACGAAACGATGTTCAAGGGAGAAGTTCTTATAGACGGATGCAGGTGTCACTACCTGCATGACTATTACCCAACGAAGATTGAAAAGACGGATGCACACCAAAAACGGGTAAGCAACCTGATATTCCGTTTTAAGGAAGGAGGACACTGCGGCGAGCTGGTCGCACGGATACTGGCACTGTGTCTGAAACATGCGGGATTCAACGGAACGAAGGAAGACACGGTACTGATACCTATACCCGCATCGACAAGGGAAAGACAGCGGAAACGCTTTCCGGTGGTATGCTACTACCTGTCGGAATGGCTGGGCATTACGGACGGTTTCAAGGCCATCTGGATAGAGGAAGACCGCGAGCAGCTGAAAGGAAAGGGAAAGGATAAGGACATACTGCGGAACCTGCAATTCACACGGCGGTATATCAGAGGAAAGAATGTTGTCCTGCTGGATGATGTACTCACGACCGGGGAGAGCTTCAGGCAACTGCAACGAAAGATGAAACAACTGGGGGCATTGTCGGTTATCGGGGTGTTTCTTGGGAAGACGGTATGAAATTTACTATCTATCGGCAAATATTTCTATATGTGGCATTTTCAAATGCAATACAGAATATATATTTGTATATACTATATTAATATGATTATATAATGGGACACAATGAAACTCAAAAAAAGGAAGAGACTAATATTGCATATATGTTAAGCGAATATTTGTCTATACCATTTGAACAGTTCAATGTAGAACGAGAAGAACCGGATTGTGAGTTTTGTTTTAACGGGAAGAATATAGGTGTTGAATTTGTCAGTATTCGTCCTTATAAGAATATATCCGGGACAGCAAAATCTGTAATTGAAAAAGAAATAAGGAAGCTGATTTATGATTTGTTGGTTGAGAATGATTTGTATGATGTGGCATTCAGAATAATATTAAATTATGACATGTACTTTTGTCCTCAAAATATTAAAAAGATTAGACCTAAATTGATTTATGAAATTAATGAAGCGATAAATATAGTCCTTAAAGACCCTGTTTATTTAGCTAAGACAAATGATCTGACATATTCTGGTATAAAATCAATAGAATATAATGGTGAACTGTTTAATACAATTGATATTACTTATTATAAGAATGCCAATTGGAAAAATGATAAAAAAATGATTGATCCAAATACAGGGAGATACTCACCGATAATCTATTTTACATTAGGAGGTATGCGTATTCCTGTACCGATTAATTATGTGACAGAGGCTATTGAAATGAAGGAAGAAAAATATAATAAATATATAAATAATAGGTCTCCTGTTTTTGATGAATGTTGGCTGTGCATATATATTCAAGAGGAAGAACATCTGTTTTCAATTGCCGGTTTAGAATTACCTCGTGATTTTCAGACAAATTATTCACGTGTATTTATTGTTCAAGAAAGCAATCTGTTTCCTCGTGTCTATGAACTTAAAAAGTAGTTTATAAATTGTCTAATCTCATAAGATCAGTCCTATAATAATTAGTGTATAATTTATTTCGCATTATGAGTATATTCTAAAATACGCCATAATGATAAGGCGGCTTCATCCGTGCTTTAGTGCCGGATGGAGCCGCTTTTTTTTGTGCCCGTATGCGGGGAAAACGGGAATTATGGAAGAAAAATAGGGAAAATCATTCCCTACTATGGAAATACTATGGATTGTGCCTGCGTGGAGTTGCGCACCTTTGCAGCGTAACCAATACGGAAGGATATGGAAATAATAACGATGGACAATGAGGTCGTGAAGACGATGATGGAGAAGATAGACCGCATAGCGGACTATGTTTTCAAGAAAGATAACGTGCCGAAGGAGGAAGCGGAAATCCTGCTGACGAGCGAGGAGGCGGCGGACCTGCTGAAAATCAGCACGAGGACACTGCAACGGATGCGAAAGGACAAGACTATTCCCTACATGATGGTGAGAAGCAAATGCCGGTACAGACTGACGGATCTGGAGGAATGCGTGAGACGGAAAATCGTACACTACAATCCCAAGACGCTGGAGGAGTTCAAGCATAACTACCTGATGACAAGAAAGGAGGCGGATGATGGAAGGGATTGGTAAGGAAATGTTCGAGGAATGGATGAAGCGCCTCATGGAACGGATTGACCGGCTGGACAGCATCATATCGGTACTGATAAACAAGGAAGCGGCGGGCGTGAAGTACATGGACGGAGAACGGCTGTATGACAATCAGGACCTGTGCGAGATGCTGAGAACGAGCAAACGGTCGCTACAGCGGTTCCGCAGCGAATACGGACTGCGTTACCAGAAAATCAGCCGCAAGACCTACTACAAGGAATCGGACGTGCTGGAGTTTATCAGCCGGAACATGGAAGAGGTGACGCTGGACGGCAAAAAGGTGCTGAAAGTGAAGGAAGGAACGGGAAAGAAAGCTCCGGGCAAAACGGCGAAAGGGAAAAAAGGAGGCAGAAGGAATACCGGGACTGACAAACGCACGTGAAACGTAGGCGAAAAGAGAAATCAGGAAGTGGATGGTGAACCGGATGTAAACGGGAAGCTGAGGGCGAACCTGATGCGAACGAAGACTGACAAGCATACGTGAAACGTAGGCGAAAAGAGAAACCGGAAGTGGATGGTGACCGGATGTAAACGGGAAGCTGAGGGTGAGACTGATGCAAACCGGGACTGAAAGGTGAACGGGAAACCGGAACGAAAAGAGAAACAGACCTGCACGGGAATACCGGCGGGACTATCATCAAACAATAAAAAAATCAATCAATGGAACAGAAAAAGAAAAAGCAAGAGGATGTACTGGTCGTCCGCGACGAGAAGACGGGCGAAATCAGTGTGGTTGCCGGACTGGATGCCAGGGGCTATCCCAAGAGGGCACAGGCAAAGGCGGAACACTCGCAGGAGTTTTTGCGCTTTGACCGCCACGGGGATGCGATAGACAATTTCATGAGAAATTTCTACCGCCAGTGTAAGGAGCCGACGCGATTCGGTTTCTACAGGGTGGCAGCGGAGACGGTGGAAGCTCTGCTTCCGGTTATCAAGGACCTGCTGAAAGACCCTGTGGCGAACGCTGACCTGCTCGCACCGCACAAAGTGGATACATCGGCGTACCAGCAGGCTGAGGAACAACAGGCTGCGGAGGGGGTGAAAAGAGAAAATGCTGAAACGGAGACTGAGGGACAGCAGGCTGCGGAGGAGGTGAAAAGAGAAAATGCTGAAACGGAGGCTGAGGAACAGCAGGTTGCGGAGGAGGCAAAAAGAGAAGATGCCGAAACGGAGACTGAGGAACAGCAGGTTGCGGAAGAGGCGAAAACAGAAAATACGGAAGAAAACAATGTGGAACAGAAAACGGACGAGAAAATGGAAGAAATGAAACAGAAAAATCAGGAACAGCAGCCGCAGGCGACGGAAACGCAGACGGCACAGGGACAGCAGCCCGCACAGGAAGGGCAAGCGCAGGCAAAACCGGAGAAACCGAACCTGATTGCGGACAGCGATGTGGACTGGAAGGAACTGGAACAGTTCGGTGTGAAAAGGGAAAACCTGTCTGAAAAGGACATGAAAGCCCTGATGAACTACGGGAAGACAAGGCTGGTGACGGTGGAACCGGTGCTGGGCGGAGAACGCTACGAGCTGCAGGCCCGACTCTCGTTGCAGAAAGCGGAAGACGGAAAGCTGAAACTTACCCCCCACTTCGTACGCCATGAGCCGAGACTCGACGTGCCATACAACGGCTATACATTCACGGACGAGGACAAGCAGGCACTGAAACAGACGGGCAATCTGGGCAAGCTGGTGAACGTTGCCGATACGAAGACCGGAGAGATGCGCCTGGCGTACGTCAGCATCGACCGACTGACGAATGAGATTGTGGACGTACCGACGAACAAGGTGCGCATCCCGAACCGGATCGGACTGACGGAACTGTCGAAGGCGGAACAGGAAATCCTGCGTGCAGGACTGGCACTGCCCAAGGAGGTGACACTGAAGAACGGGCGCAAGTTTGAAGCCGTGTTGCAAGTGAGTGCGGAGAAGCGTGATGTGGAGTTTGTGCCGGAGCATCTGTGGCAGGGACAGTCGCAGCGAAGCGGAAACGGACAGGAGAAGAAACAGAAGAGCCCGGAAGCCCCGGATGCTACCGGACAGCAGCAGAAGGAAGACGGGAATCAGGAGAACGGACAGCGGCGCAACCGCTCGTGGACGAACGAGGACGGAAGCATACGTCCGATAGGCAAATGGAAGGACGACAAATTTACGGAACAGCAGAAGGCGGACTATGTGGCGGGCAAGGTCGTGGTGCTTGCCAACGCGAAGGATGACAAGGGACAGCCCTGCACAAAATACCTGAAGTTCGACCGCGAGAAAGGCAGACCGCTGACCTATTCGGAAAACCCTGACCTGGCACAGACCGTTGCCCCGTCGAACGAGAGCCGCACACAGCTTGCGGTGAACAACGAGGGCAAGACGAACGAGGCAACCAGACATGTGACGGAGCCGCTTCAGCAGGGACAGACCGCCCCGAAGGACGACACCCAGAAACAACAGCAGGAAAAACCGAAGAAGAGCAAAGGCATGAAGGTATCCTGAGTGCCACCACTAAATCCATTACAAGAGAATAAACAACGGATTGAAACGGGGCCTCATGCGCCATGTACCGCATATCCCACGGATAACCGGCGTACCCCGTTCCACTCCACAAGGAACAAAAGTATCAATGATTAAAACAGAAAATGTATGATTACCATATTGGCAGAAAAACCGAGCGTGGCGCGTGAGATAGCACGCATCGCCGGAGCAACAAGAAAGGAAGAAGGATTTTATACAGGAAACGGCTATCATGTGACATGGGCACTGGGGCATCTGGTACAGCCTGCCCTGCCTGAGGGCTACGGCTTCAAGGGATTCAGCAGGGACAGCCTGCCGGTGATACCGGAGGAGTTCATGCTGATACCCCGCCAGGTAAAGACGGACAAGGGCTACAAGGCGGACGCGGCAGCGGTGAAACAGATAAAGGTGATAACGAAACTGTGGAACGAGAGCGACGGCATAATAGTGGCAACGGACTGCGCACGCGAAGGGGAACTGATATTCAGATACCTGTATGCCTATACGGGCTGTACGCTGCCCTTCCGCCGCCTGTGGATAAGCTCGCTTACGGACACCGCCATCCGCAAGGGATTGAAGGAACTGAAGGACGGGCATGAATATGACGACCTGTATCTGGCGGCAAAGGCACGCAGCGAGGCGGACTGGCTGGTGGGCATCAACGGCACGCAGGCACTGACAGTAGCCGCCGGACGGGGCACGTATTCGGTGGGACGCGTACAGACACCCACGCTGGGTATGGTATGCAAGAGGTATTGGGAGAACAGACGCTTTACACCGGAACCGGTACACCAGCTGCATTTCTCGGTGACACCGGCGGGTACGGATACGGTAGTGAAGTTCTCCTCGGTAAAGAAATGGCAGGACAAGGAAGAGGCGGCTGCATCATACAATAAGGTAAAGGCGAAGATGTGCGCCACCGTCACTAAGGTGGAAAAGAAGGAGAAGGTGGAGAACCCGCCGCTGCTGTACGACCTGACCACACTGCAGAAGGAGGCGAACACGAAACACGGATTCACGGCGGAACAGACGCTGGAGCTGGTACAGAAGCTCTATGAAGCGAAGCTCGTCACCTATCCGAGAACATCGAGCCGCCATATTCCGGAAGATGTGTTTGCTGAAATACCGCTGCTGTTTGAACGGCTGGCAGGACACTCTGCCCTTGCGGAGAAAATCGGGGAACTGGGAGAACTGAACCGCCGTTGTGTGGATGCCTCGAAAGTGACTGACCACCATGCCCTGCTGGTGACGCCCAACCGCCCGCTTGCCCTGTACAAGAACGAGCAGATCATCTACGACATGATTGCCGGACGCATGGTAGAGGCATTTTCGGAGGAATGTGTGAAGGATACGGCTACCGTAGTAGCGGAGGTGGCGCCGGACGCAGGCGAAAGATGCGAGGGCCTGACATTTGAGGCGAAAGGCTGCATCGTGCGCAAGGCAGGCTGGCGCGGCGTGTACGGCGAGGACAGCGGCAATACGGCATTGCCGGACTGGGCGGAAGGCGACACACTGGTGATGGCGGGATGCTCGATGAGTTCGGGCATGACCCGACCGAAACCGCTGCATACGGAAAGTTCGCTGCTGGCAGCGATGGAGACCGCCGGACGCGACGATGTGGAGGATGAGGAGGCACGCCAGGCCCTGAAGGACTGCGGTATCGGCACACCCGCCACACGTGCCGCAATCATCGAAACGCTGCTCAGAAGGGAATACATGGTGCGTGTGAAGAAATCGCTGGTGCCGACGGAGAAAGGGCTTGCCCTGTATTCCATTGTCAAGGAAATGGACATCGCCAATGTGGAGATGACCGGACGCTGGGAAGCGGAACTGGCAAAGATAGAACAGGGAAAGACACCGCATGAGGCTTTTATGAGGGACATAGAAAGCTATACCCGCAAGATTACCACGGACCTGCTTGCGTGTGACCGTATTTTCGGGCACAAGGCATCGGGTTGTACCTGCCCCAAATGCGGCACGGGCACGATGCAGTTCTACGGCAAGGTTGTGCGCTGCGACAATCCGGACTGCCTGCTGCCCGTGTTCCGCCAGATAGCGGGCAAGACACTTACCGACGAGGAAATGACCGGTCTGCTAACGGAAGGAAAGACGGCGATGCTCGGCGGGTTCAAGAGCAAGCAGGGCAAGCCCTTCAGCGCTGCGGTGACTTTTGATGCGGAGTTCAATACGAAGCTGGTGTTTGCGGAGAGCAAAGGCGAAAGAAAAGGTACGAAAACAAAAGGAAGAAGAAAATAATGAGTAATTTTGCCACTGATTCATGTCATAATCTGTTTCAACCTGGTTGTACTTTTTATTTACATGGATTTAGTGGTGACTGATTGTCGGCTGCACTCGGCATAGTTCTGACAAGTCCGACTCTGCCCTCATTTGCACGACAATTAGTGGTGGCACCCGGAGGGATACCGGGTGCCTTTTTCCTTTTCATTTCCATAATCATTTATCCACTAAATCCATCATAAAATGAAACAGAACAAGAAAACCGCTCCGGCGGAGCTGTCCTACTACGGGCTGTATCTGCTGGACTATCTGAGAAAATATCATCCGGACAAAGTATCAGACACCCCATTCATTACAGGAAGGGAGGAAGCCGCCTCGGAAACATTCGAGAAGGAAAGGACGGCGGGAAGTACGGTGGAAGCCGCACAGGAGGAAGCCATGCGCGTCCTGCTCGAAGGGCTGCACTTCTCCCCCTACGCACTGCTGCTTGAGGTGGTGGAAAACGAGTTTTCCGAAGAGGTGCAGGAACAGGAACGCGAGGCGTTCTGCCGGGAGATATTCCCGCACCTGAAAAACCTGTTTGCCGGCTATTCCACAACGGACGACACATTCGCCCTGTCGCCCGAACATGACCTGCTCTATACGGAGCTGACAGGTGCGATAATGCTTTATCTGGAGGCTTATGGCGTTTAACAAGAAGCAGAGGCTCAGGGAAAACATCGAGGCGATACGGACGGCATTCACACTGGAGAAGGAACAGCGCACGCCCACCGCACGGGAACGGGCGCTGCTGGAGAGGTACTGCGGCTTCGGGGGACTGAAGTGCATATTGAACCCCGCCAGGGAACTGACGGATGCCGTACACTGGGCGAAATCAGACCTCGAACTGTTTGCCCCGACGGTGGAGCTGCACCGTCTGATACGTGAGAACAGCCGGGACGAAGCGGAGTACAGGCGGTATGTGGACTCGCTGAAGGCATCGGTGCTGACGGCATTCTATACGCCGCAGGCCATTGCGGACACCATAGCGGACGTGCTGCACGACCGCAAGGTACGCCCAAGGCTGGTGCTGGAGCCGTCGGCGGGTATGGGCGCGTTCATCAGCCCGGTATTGTCGAACAATCCGCAGGCGGAGGTGATGGCATTTGAGAAAGACCTGCTGACGGGCAAGCTGCTGGGCTGCCTGTACCCGCAGCAGAAGATACGCACGGAGGGGTTCGAGAAAATAGAAAAGCCGTTTCTGAACCATTTTGACCTTGCCATCTCCAATATCCCTTTCGGGGATTTCGGAGTGTTTGATGCGGAGTTCAGCCGCAGCGCATCCTTCGTCAGACGTTCGGCACAGAAAGCCATCCATGACTATTTCTTTCTGAAATGTCTGGATGCGGTGCGTGACGGCGGCATCGTGGCGTTCGTCACCTCGCAGGGAGTGCTGAACAGTTCGAGGGTTTCCGTCAGGAACGAGATGTTCAGCAAGGCGAATCTGGTATCGGCAATACGACTGCCCAACAACCTGTTTACCGACAATGCGGGTACGGAAGCCGGCAGCGACCTGATCATCCTGCAAAAAGACCTGCAAAAGAAGGGACTGACACAGGAGGAACGGGTTCTGACCATCATACAGACGGAACATAACGGCGGATTGACGGACAACGCCTATTTCGCCTACCACACGGAGCGCATCATACATACCGATGCGAAGAGGGGTACCGACCCGTACGGAAAACCGGCGATGGTATATACGCACAGCGGAGGTGTGGAGGGTATTGCCATGGACCTGTACAGGATGCTGTCGGAAGACCTGTCGGCACGGCTGGACATGGAACGCTACAACGGCATGGGGCATGAAAAAGAGGATGTGCGGCAGAACATTGCTGTACAGACCGAGGGTATTGAGGCGAAAAGAGAAAACTCCGCTTCGGTTGCGAGAGAGCTGGAGGAGGCGAAAAGAGAAAATACCCATCCGGTTGAGGGAGAACGGGCGGAGGCGAAAAGAGAGAACTCTGCTTCGGCTGCGGGTGAACTGGAGGAGATGAAAAGAGAAAATACCCATCCGGTTGAGGGTGAACGGGCGGAGGTGAAAAGAGAGAACTCTGCTTCGGCTGCGGGTGAGCTGGAGGAGATGAAAAGAGAAAATACCCATCCGGTTGAGGGTGAACGGACGGAGGTGAAAAGAGAAAACTCCACCTCTGTTGCTGGTGTAGCGGACGGGACAAAACGGGAAGAAAACAGTGTGCAGCCGAAAGCGCAAGCGATGACCGGCATGTCGCAAGAAGCGCAAAGCAGGCAGACGGGAGGAACGGTAATGGACCTGTATGACCTGTTCGGCTATACGCAGGAGGAAAGACGGATGGCTGAACAGGGCCTGAAACCGGACAGGAAGAAAGGCGGAAAGTACAAAGGGAAGAAACCCGTGCAGCCGACACTGTTCTCCCTGCCAGTGGAGGATACGGAAAGGACAACGGACAAGGGAAATGCGGAAGCGGTTGCCGGCATCACCCCGGAAGAGGCACGTGAAATGGACGAAATCATACGCGGCGGAACGGATGCGCCGACGGCTGCCGAAACGGAGGCGGCTGTCCCGACAACGGAAAAGACGGGACCCGGTACCGCAACGGAAGAATCCTATGACCCGGAAGATGAAGTGTACCGCAGACTGGACTGGGAAACGAACCCGCCCATCAACGGATTCTATGAAATGATGATGGACCTCACGCCGGAACGACGTGCGGAGCTGCGCCGGCTGGGAAAGACGAAGATGGAAGCCAACGCCGCCAGACAAGCGGCCGGAACAACGGAGGCGAAAAGAGAAAAAGCCGATGCAGGGAAAACGGCGGAAACGCAGGATACTACTGCTACGGTAGTCTATCCGGTGGAAAACGGATTCGAGGCGGAAAGGAAGCGCCGGATTGCGGAGGTGGAAGAAACCATGCGCAAGGAGGAAGCCGCCCTGACACCGGAAGAGCGGCAGCGCAAACGGGAGGAGGAAATGACGCCGCGCCCGTTCAAGGGCATACTGGAGCCGCACCTGAAGGACGGCTCGCTGGCATGGGAATACACGGCAGGCGTACGGTTCCAGGTGGGCGTGCTGAAGGATGTCACCCGCTACGGTGCCACATTCCAGCCGCTGGACATGGACGGGATGCAGGCACAGAAGGCACAGCTATACATAGACCTGCGCAACACCTACGAGCGGCTCTATGCCTACGAAGCGGAGAAGCACGAGGAGAACGAAATGCTGCGCCGCCACCTGAACACCTACTATGACGAGTTCGTGATGCGGTACGGTTGCCTGAACGCCAAGCAGAACGTGAAGCTGCTGATGATGGACGCTTCGGGGCGCAACATGCTGGCACTGGAACGCAGCGAGGGCGGCACGATGGTGAAGGCGGACATATTCGACCGCCCCGTTTCCTTTTCGCAGGAAACGGCAGTCGCCGCGGATTCGCCGGAGGAAGCCCTGTCCGCCTCGCTGAACCTGTATGGCGGAGTAAACCTGCCCTACATGGAATCCATCTGCGACATGCCACAGGCGGACATGCTGGAGGCACTGAAAGGACGGGTGTTCTACAACCCGCTGGCAGAGGGCTACGAGATAGCCGACCGCTTCATAGCCGGGAACGTGGTACAGAAGGCCGCCGATGTGGAGGAATGGATAAGCGGTCACGCGGAGCACGGGATGCTGCCGCAGGCAAGGGAGTCGCTGGAAGTGCTGAAAGAAGCCATGCCGGAACAGATTCCGTTTGAGGAACTGGACTTCAACTTCGGGGAACGATGGATACCCACGGGCGTGTATGCCGCCTACATGAGCCGTCTGTTTGACACGGACGTGCGGATAAGCTACTCGGAGAGCCTTGACGAGTATTCGGTGGCGTGCGGCCACAGGACGATGAAAATCACCGACGAGTTTCTGGTGAAGGGATACTACCGCCACTATGACGGGATGCACCTGCTGAAACACGCCCTGCACAACACCTGCCCCGACATGATGAAGAAGGTCGGCGAGGACGAGAACGGGAACGACATAAAGGTGCGGGACAGCGAGGGCATACAGCTGGCAAACGCGAAGATTGACGAAATCAGAAACGGATTTACGGAATGGCTGGAAGAGCAGTCGCCGGAGTTCAAGAAACGGCTGACGGACATGTACAACAACAAGTTCAACTGTTTCGTGCGACCGAAATATGACGGCTCGCACCAAAAATTTCCGGAACTGAACCTGAAAGGACTGGGAATCACAGACCTGTACCCCAGCCAGAAGGACTGCATCTGGATGCTGAAACAGAACGGCGGAGGAATAGCCGACCACGAGGTAGGAACCGGCAAGACGCTGATCATGTGTGTGGCAGCGCATGAGATGAAGCGTCTGGGGCTGGTACACAAACCGATGATAATCGGGCTGAAAGCCAACGTGCGCGAGATAGCGGAGACCTACCGCAAGGCATACCCCAACGCAAGAGTGCTGTATGCCTCGGAAAAGGATTTTGCCGCATCCGGCAGGGTACGCTTCTTCAACGACATACGGAACAACGACTGGGACTGCATTATCATGAGCCACGACCAGTTCGGAAAGATACCGCAGTCGCCGGAACTGCAGCAGCGGATATTGCAGGCGGAGCTGGATACGGTGGAGGAAAATCTGGAAGTGCTGCGCTCGCAGGGCAAGGACGTGTCGCGGGCGATGCTGAAGGGACTGGAGAAACGCAAGTTCAATCTGACAGCCAAGCTGGAGAAGGTGGAACACGCGATAAAGTCGAGGACGGACGATGTGGTGGACTTCAGGCAGATGGGCATCGACCATATCTTTGTGGACGAGTCGCACCAGTTCAAGAACCTGACGTTCAACACAAGGCATGACCGCGTGGCGGGTCTGGGAAACTCGGAAGGCAGCCAGAAGGCACTGAACCTGCTGTTTGCCATCCGCACCATTCAGGAGCGGACGGGAAAGGATCTGGGAGCGACGTTTCTGTCGGGCACGACCATCAGCAACTCGCTGACTGAGCTGTACCTTCTTTTCAAGTACCTGCGCCCGAAGGAGCTGGAAAGACAGGACATACGATGCTTTGACGCATGGGCGGCAATCTTCGCCAAGAAGACGACGGATTTCGAGTTCAATGTGACGAACAACATCGTGCAGAAGGAACGCTTCCGCTACTTCATCAAGGTACCGGAGCTGGCGGCATTCTACAACGAGATAACGGACTACCGCACGGCAGAGGATGTGGGCGTGGACCGTCCGCACAAGAACGAGATACTGCACAACATACCGCCCACGCCCGACCAGGAACATTTCATAAAACGGCTGATGGAATTTGCCAAGACGGGCGACGCTACGCTGCTGGGACGCGGAAAACTGTCGGAAACGGAGGAAAAGGCGAAGATGCTCATCGCTACGGACTACGCAAGGAAGATGGCACTGGACATGCGCATGATAGACCCGGCGTATGAAGACCACCCGGACAACAAGGCGAGCCACTGCGCAAGGATGATAGCGGAATACTACCGCAGGTATGATGCACAGAAAGGAACGCAGTTCGTGTTCTCGGACCTGGGGACGTACCAGCCGGGCGGGTGGAGCGTATATACCGAGATAAAGCGCAAGCTGGTGGAAGACCACGGCATACCGGCACATGAGATACGCTTCATACAGGAATGCAAGAGCGAGAAGTCAAGGAAAGCGGTGATCGAAGCGATGAACGAGGGATATGTGCGCGTACTGTTCGGCTCGACCTCGATGCTCGGCACGGGCGTGAACGCCCAGCGCAGGGCGGTGGCCATCCACCACCTGGACACGCCGTGGCGTCCGTCCGACCTCGCCCAACGTGACGGACGGGCGGTGAGAAAAGGCAACGAGATAGCGAAGCTGTACGCCGACAACCGGGTGGATGTCATCATCTATGCGGTGGAAAAATCGCTGGACTCGTACAAGTTCAACCTGCTGCACTGCAAGCAGACGTTCATCAGTCAGCTGAAGAGCGGCGCGATGGGCGCGAGAACCATAGACGAGGGAGCTATGGACGAGAAGTCGGGCATGAATTTTTCGGAATACATGGCGATACTGTCGGGAAACACCGACCTGCTGGACAAGGCGAAGCTGGAGAAGAAGATTGCCTCGCTGGAGGGTGAACGCAAGTCCTTCAGCAAGGGCAAGCGTGAGTCCGAACTGAAACTGGAGGGCAAGACCGTAGAGCTGAGGAACAACCAGGCCACCATAGCCGCCATGACGGAGGACTGGGAGAAATTCACCGCTGCCGCCCGGACAGACCAGGAAGGCAACCGGCTGAACCTGCTCAGGATTGACGGGCTGGATTCCACCGACGAGAAGACAATCGGCAAGCGCCTGCAGGAGATAGCCAGGAATGCCACGACGGGCGGACAGTACAAGCGAGTGGGCGAACTGTACGGCTTCCCCATCGAGGTGGTCAGCGAAAGGACACTCAAAGACGGGCTGGAGTTCTGCGACAACCGATTTGTGGTGGCGGGCAACTACAGGTACAGCTACAACAACGGGCATCTGGCAATGGCTGACACACACGCCGCCGCCATGAATTTTCTGAACGCACTGGAGAGGATACCGGGTATCATCGACCAATACAGGAAGAAGAACGAGGTGCTGGAGCGGGAAATCCCGCAGTTGCAGGAGATTGCCGGAAAGACATGGAAGAAGGAGGACGAGCTGAAACAGCTGAAGTCCGAACTCGCCGCACTGGACCGCAAGATACAGCTGGAGCTGGCTCCGCCGACGCCGGAAAGCACGGAAGAGAACCGGCAAGGCAGCGAGAAGAAGCAGACGGAACAGCAGACGGAAAGCCCGCACGCGGACTTCGTGCGCAGCCATCTGGTTATCGGAAGACCGGGGCTGACGGAACCGAAGGGCATGAAGCTGTAGTTCCGCATTGTCCGGTAATGACCACGGGCGACAGCCTTTGCATGAAGCGAGGCGGCCGCCCGTACTTTTTTCAATGAAGAAATGTATTACAAGACATCCGTGTTATTTTATGACAATAAAAAAACACTGGCATACAAATGTTTGAAAAGAGAAAATCCGTATCTTCGTAACTGAAACAAAAATGGATGCGTATGTTTACAAACAGGGAAGAAGTATTGGAAAAGGCCTTGCAGGTATTCGCCAAAATGAATTATGAGAAAGCAACCCAGATGGAAATAGCCAAAGCCTGCGGCCTGTCAAAAGCCGGACTGGTGTATTATTTCCCGTTCAAACAGGATTTGTTCGTGGCAGTTGTGGACAAATATGTATTCCATGCCCAGCAGTTGGAAAACAAGTTCCAATTTACAGCAGGTTCGTTCCCGGAGTTTATCGACCAGTATATAGCCGGAGTGGAAAGAACCATGAACAACCTCGGACGTCTGCTTGATAACAGTAATCCATACGGGTGCAGCTTCAATTTTTACTATTACCATCTGCTGATGCAGGTACGGTTATATTATCCCAATGCAGAAAAGAAAATAGCTGACATATTCAAGCAGAACTACCAATTATGGGAATCCGCCATCCAAAGGGCAAAAGAGAATGGGGAAATCCGGCAGGACGTGGATGTGGAAGAAGCCGCTTCGATGTTCTGGCAAGTATTTTTCGGTATCTCCTTTGAACAGTCTTTCCTTCAAGGTTTGAATATCAAGCAACTGGCAAAAAAACTACATTTCATCTACTCGCTGATTAAAGCCTGAAACCGGGTTTTCAACAAGAACGGTTCCTATATATCCTACAAGTGCAGAGTTTTAACACAATAAAACCAACCAATCAGTTGGTTTTTGTATTCCTTTTATTTATATTTGCAGCAATGAGTTTACTTTCAGCAATATGGACAATGTTCAGCGACAGAGAGAAAACATCGTTCTGTACAAAGATAAGAAGGACGGTGCGGACTACATACGGATAGAGTATGCAGGCAATGGAGACATATCTCAGCTGCTCGTCCGGGACGCCGATGTGGAAATGGCAGATAATGGTTCAGCCTACATACCGGCAGCCATTTTCAGGCTATCGGATTTCTACGACCGCTACTCCCCGCACGCCTATATTGACTACAGCAGGGTTTATGTAAGGCATCCCAAACCCAAAAGGGAATACACACTGCCGGAAGGCTATCTTGAACTACTGGAGCGGAAACGGTACAGCCCATCGACCATAAAAACCTATCGTGCCTATTTCAGCGACTTTATGGAATACCATAAAGGCCGCAACATCGACCGCCTGAAAGTGGCTGACATCAACAAATATATCCTCTATCTTGTAAACGAAAAGAAAATATCGGTATCGCAGCAGAACATGCGCATCAACGCCATCAAGTTCTACTACGAGCAGGTAAAGGGCGGACAGCGCCAATACTATGGCGGCATTACCCGCGCGAAGGAATACAAGTCACTGCCCGAAGTGCTGAGCCGTAATGAGGTGGCCCGTATCCTCGCGTGCCTGTCGAACCGGAAGCACCGCTGCATGATTTCATTGATATACTCAGCCGGATTACGGCGGAGCGAGCTGCTGAACCTTACCCCGAAGGACATCATAAGTGAAAGGATGCTTGTGCGTATCATGGGCAAAGGACGGAAATGCCGGTATTCGCTGCTGTCGGAAAAGCTGCTGAAGGATCTGAGGGAATATTTCAAGGAGTACCGTCCGCAGAAATGGCTGTTCGAGGGAGAGACACCCGGAGAACAGTATTCCGCAAGTGCGCTGGTAAAGATACTGAAAGAAGCCGCCAGCCGTGCCGGAATTAAGCACCGGGTACATGTACACATGCTTCGCCATTCGTTTGCCACCCACCTGCTGGAGCAAGGAACAGACCTGAGAACCATACAGGAACTGCTGGGGCATAATGACATCAAGACCACCTCAATCTATCTTCATGTGACGAGCGCACACAAGTCAAGCATACCCAATCCGCTTGATTCACTGGATGATTCATAGGGTGCAGCTATTAGAGATCAGGAAACACACCTTTAGGTATCGGTTATCGATATATCCTACACCTAAAGGTGCATTTATAAATAAATTACAGACAACTTAATACAGAAATATATGGAATATATACCGGATTATCTAAAACCATTCATTATACACAAAGATTATTTTCCTGAGTTGATAGAAGATTCATGGTTTAATAATCCTGTGTATTGGAAAGGTCGGTTAATATCACCACAACATGAAACAAAATTCAGACTTTATTTTTGTGGTGAATTAATTGATAATTACATGGCAAACAAGCAAAATTTCCCTTTGGCAATATATGCGTATTCAGTAAATTCAGGAGAAAAGATTACTCTTTTCGATGAAAGGTATAATGGATATGAAGCATTACTAATAGAGAATAAGAGAGAACTACCATTATCTCATGAAATTCAGTTCGTAGATAAAGATGCTGAAACTGAATTTGAAATTATCATTCTTGGATGCAGTAATACCGATTTTGATGATGAATACCCAGCCACCGAACAAGTACAACTAATCAATGGCGACTGGGTAAACAAAGAGTATCTAAAATGTAATGCTTTTGATTTCATTTCCATACTTATTCGCAATGCCAAAGGTCAGGTATATACGATATTGGAAATGGAATTAAGTTAATAAAATCGTCTGTAACAAGGTCGAGATAACAGCTTAACGCTGTTCCTCACCAAACCATTACTAACAAAACTAATAATTCTTTATGATTAAATTCTTTTTTGATGCGATGTATTATCAATTCTTTATATACAATAGGGATAAATTTAAGTTGGAAGATCCACATGAGAGAACAGTATTACTATTCTGTGGAATACTATTCCTACCGATAATTGCATTGATTTATCCATTGATAAAAGAGAATTTCTGAATATATTTGCCGTTTATTTTCTTTGTTCCAATATTTTGTATTCTATATTATCTTTTAAATAGATATTATGTAAGAAAGGGAAAAGGAATTGAGATAATACGAGAAAAACCTTTATTGTTTAAAAGCCAACGTTTATCGTCCATTATCTCTTGGATGGTTTACCCATTTTTAGCTGTATTGCTTTATTTCATGATAACACATCGGCATTGGCTGAAAATAATATAATAAAGATTTAATAAGTTAGTAACAACGAAAGATAGCATCTAACGATGCTCCTTTCTAACCATTAATATTTAGTATGAACAAGAAAAGAGTTTTAACGCATAATTATGTTTGTTTTGCCATAAATGGGTATAAGGAAGACCTATTACAGTGGATAAATAAAACTGTAATATTCTTTAAGGAAAGTGGTTTTATTTTGAAAAGAGTTTTATTTGATAGAGTATTAAACGATAACTCAAGAATGTATTCTTACTCACTTTCTAGGTTTTTTGAATATACTAATGATAACATAGATTATAAATTACTTTATCCGTTCATTATTCATTATATTGAAAATGCCAAGGTTGCAACAACAGAACATTATGGATGCTTTTATAATCAGGAAGAAGAGGTTTTGGTAATATATTTCGATGAAACGTATGCTGATGACAATAATCTTATTGAGTTTATGATAAAATATATATCCATAGTCCTGCAAAATACTCAGGCTGTTAGCGGTTATTTTTATACGCAACAAAATGAATATACTTATTTTATGGGCGGTGCAAATAATTCCATGAATTTATTCAAAGAATGTGGACTAAGGTGGTGGAACTTATACTGTAACAAAGATAGTATCATTGGAAAATTTAGGCATATATATAAGATGAATTTATTATCTATGAATCATCTACAAATTAAAATTGGAGACAAATTATTGCCATATTGGGTAAAAGAGAATAATTATGGAGAAATTATAAAAATAAGTCCCCAAAATTGGCTTTGGACTATTAATATGGCAAAACAGACCGAAATAGCAAAAATATTATATAATCAACAGTTATTGGTTGGTGTAGACTAAATATTAACAAGGTCGAGATAACAGCTGAACGCTGTTCCTCACCAAACCATTAACATCAAGACAGTGTACCATTATGGAAGCAAGAGATAAGTTTAGTACAAAAGAAAATTTTGCAACTCTTATTAGGTTGCAAACGGAATTTATCGATGATTGTAAAAAGGATATACAGAATTTGAAAGACAGTGAGGATAAAGGTATTCAACTATACAGTCTTCCAAACAAAGAAGTTATTCAGAATAAGCATGAAACAATTTTAATGTATGAATATGATAATCTACTTGCAACTTATTCTATGGGAGAGAGTATAAATAAGATATTGCCGCTATATAAAGAAATCGTTTCGTTGATGCCTATTGCATGGAATAAAGACAATGGGTATATCCTTATGGTAAATATGCTTTCTATCGGTATATTGTTAGGTGTAGAAGATACTATATTCTGTAAATTAGCAATGGTTTCCCAGAAGGAAAAACTGAATGATTTCTTAATAAATTATTTTCTTCACTACACATGTAAAATAGATGTTTCAGTGAATAGCGGTGATTTTTTATTTCCTCATCCTTATGCGGCGACAAAGGAAGTTATCTCATTTGCTGATAAAGATAAGACTTTAAGTGTAAATAGGTTAAAGAAATATCTTTCACAAGAATGGTACAGAGGTCATTCCGGTTGTGGATGGCACAACATGCACAAGATAAATATATCTGTACACTCCGGCTATTGGAGCTTTGAAAGCGGTGCTTTGGTTAAGGTTTTGAAGCTGGATGATAGTAGCTTGAAAGGATTGCCCTACTATCCATACGATATGGTACACTGGAATGAAATTAAATATGATGTTAACGAAGCGTGATAACGCTTTACAGCGTTTCCCGCTAAACCATTAACATCAATAACAGTGTACCATAATGGAAACAAGAGATAAACTTTTTACAGAAAAGCAATATTTAGATCAACTGACTAAATATTCACGGAGAAGTAAACAACTGGAAAATAGTATTGATGAACTTCTTAAAGCGGAAAAAGAACATGTTCAGTTATATTCGATACCGAACAGAGAAGTTCTTAATAATAAATACAATACACTTTTTGGATGTAAACTAAATTCTTTTGTGACAAAATATTCAATGGGAGAAGATGCGGTAAAACTAAGAAGTGATTATGATGATTTAGTAAAAATATTAAAGGATAATTGGACTATTATAGGTGGATATGTACAGATGTTATGGATGTTATCTATAGGGATAATGTTAGATACAGATGAACGTAATATGAGGATATTGTCAAACATGATTGATAATGAAAATGTGAGTGATGCCTTGTATGACTTTTTAATAAAATACAGATTAACCGATTGGGAAAGATGTTCCGACACAGTATTGT
>ERZ791805.422-NODE-422-length-20092-cov-12.402356_pt1 | contig 20092 bp, 10 predicted proteins | sample MGYA00510306_ERZ791805 | MGnify/ENA primary metagenome ERZ791805 (study PRJEB30046, sample SAMN00791990) | human gut metagenome | study: EMG produced TPA metagenomics assembly of the A metagenome-wide association study of gut microbiota in type 2... | reverse complement strand
CGCAGCCGCCGGAGCGGTGCTTAAGCCGTAAGGCGGGAATTATGCGGTGTTGCCAATACTTTCTCAAGTTGCAGGCCATCTACTATTGCTTAAATCGTCAAATTATTCCCGCTTGGTTTCCAAAGAGATTCTCTGTACTGAAATACAAATTGTATTATTTAATAAGTTTAATACAAAAATAGCGTTGTATTCCCGCCATTTCACATCCCGTTTCCACGTTTTTGTCTATCAAGCAGCATGCCAACCTCTGCCCTCGCTCTCTCCATATCAACTTTCGCCTTTCTCCCTATCCCGCCAAATCCCATCGTTTGGTCGGCTGTTTTAATTCCAAATCGTATAATACGGCTCATATATGCCATTTTGTTTTTAGCGTTTTCCTTCTACTCCGCCTGACAGAATAACCAATACCCTGTGTAAAATTGCAACCCTTCCCTTTCGCAGCGTACAGTGTTGCATCTTTACACAGGGTATTCCTATCCCTGTCGTATTATAAAAAGGTAATTCACCCTGCAGATTGTTGCTATTTACACAGGTTTCCCCTCTTTTTTGGTTCCCCGCACCTGATTCACCCAAAATCCGCTTTATTTTGCAAACGCTGCATCGCGCTTTTCCTCATGTTTTGCTCTGTAAACCTGTGTAAAATTCCAACATATTTCTCCTTTTTTCCTATTCTCACCTTCTATCCGTTTTGTTGTAATTTCGCACAGGTTTATGTTTTGTAGTATTTTCAGGCTGCTTTGCATACAAAACGGCACCGCGTCTTTCAAAAAACGCGGTGCCGCCTTTGATTTATTCAAGATTTTGAAGTGCTTACCCTGCCGTGCTGTTCTGCTCTGTCAGCCCCGTAAACACCGGGTCGTTCAGCAGCATTCCGGGAACAACATATCGGTAGGTGATTGCCTGCCTGCCGTTGATCACACGCACACTATCGTTGGCCAGTGCCAGCTCTTTCAGGGTTTGCATATCCTCATCGTTCAGATAGATGGAGATCTGCTCCAGGCCAGATGTCTGCTTATATTTTGTCCCGTTTGTAACGGGAACATAGCGGCTGCTGACAGGGTTCAACTCGTAATTCTGCACCCCGCACAGGCGCGCTTTCGCAGCCTGTTCATGGATCAGCTCCGATGTCAGGGTGCCCAGCCGCGTGCCGCGCCAGTCCGCTTCGCTTTGCAGCACTGCCCGCACAGCCAGGTGCAGCCGGATGACAATTCGCTGTTTCATATCGTGGATTCCTGTATTCCTATTTGCATGGATTTTTGTTGTTTGCTGCTTTCGTGGATCTGGATTATTCCACAGCATCAATCAGTGCTTTCAGCTCCTGCGCTGCCGCAATCAGCTCCTGCATCTGGTCCGACATTGCTTTGCGGTCCTCTGCCGTATAACTGCGGATCTTAGCTTCAATATTTTTTGCCGCTGCAATTTTACGCAGTTTGCGGGCCGTGGTAGGCAGCTTGGCCGAAATAAAGTTGTGATCCTTATCTACTGCTGCCGCCTTGTTTTCCTGCGTCTTGGCCTGACCGATTGCATCCTGTGCATTTTGCAACGCTGCTGCAAATACGCTCTCGCGCTCCTGCATGCTGCGGCGTTCCACTGCTACATCCAGCATGGCTGTGGTCAATGCGTCCTTGATGGCGCGGCGCTCATGGCTGCGTGGGTCAAGGGCTGCGATTTTCAAAAACATTGCGGCTGCACGGGCCTGTTCTTCCAGGGTCAAGCGGAGATAGGTTTCGCACTCGGCTCGGTTCAGGAATTCCTCATCCAGCAAGCGGCGCAGATCAGGGTTGAGATCATTCTGAATCGAAAGCGCCTTATCAATCGTGCGGGAATTCAGCGGGCTGACCTCTTTCAGCGCTTTTTTCGCTTCCGCTGCGCTCAGGTTATACGGTGCTTTCTGCAGGTTTTCCACAAAACGCGCCGCCGCCTGGCGCATCACACGTTCATTGCTGATGCCGCCGCGCACTTGCAGGTTTGCGCTGTCAATATACACAACTTTTTCGTTTTCCGTCAAGTTGCGCACCACTTTGCACTGCACTTTCTGCCATTCACTCATGCGGTTGGGCAATTGCTTTTCTTCCTGCTCGCGTTTATCCTGCTCCACCAACAGGCGCAGCGCACGCAGGCGGCGCTCGCCGGAAAGCAGCACATATTTTCCGCCAACACCGGTCTTAGGGAACACAACTAGGTTGTGCAGCAGCCCCGCGCGGCGGATATCATCGGCCAGCAGCGCAATATCTTCCTCGGTATCCAGCTCACGGTAAAGGGCATTATCCGGGTTTTCTTCAATATCATTGATATTGATCTCGCTGTATTCACCGCCCGGCTCCTGGTCGCCGCGCGCGATCTTACTTAACGCTGCTTCGTTTACTTTAAAGCCTTTCTTCTGCAGTCGGTCCAGTTTGCTTGCCATCACTCTGCCTCCTGTTCAACGCGCGTTTTCAGCTCGGCATACACCTTTGCATAATCCTTTGCCGGGTTGCTGCTGCGTGCACATAGCACAACCGGCGCACCAAGGCGGGTGCTATCCTTTACAGCCTGTCCCTTACGGATTTCGGCAGCAAACAGCTTGCTGCCCAGCTGGCTTTCCCGCAGTTCATTGCGGATCACTTCGGTCAGGGCAGTTTTTTCCACCATAGTCAGGATAATGCCCAAAACATCAATTTTTTCGCCCTCATCGTGCTCCAACTGCTGGCACATGGCCACAGTGCGGTACACACTGTCACGGCTGTAGTCATCGCACACGCAGGGGATCAGCACAAAGTCACTGGCCATCAGGGCGTTGGTCACCATTACATCGCGGGACGGCGGGGTATCGATCAAAATATAGTCGTATTCGCCGGCAACCTGTGCCAGGCACATGGCCAAAAACATATTGATACTGGTGCTTTCGGACTGTTCCAGGATTTGCAGCTGCTTGGCCGCCATTGGGGTGTTGCCATTTGCCGGAATTATATCAATATTATCAAACTGCGTGCGGGAAATATAGTTCTGCGTGCCGCTGATGCCATAGGCACGGAACATATCATACACGCCAGCGCGGTCAAAAGTATTATCGGTTACACGGGCGCCCGTCAGGGTATAGGTACAGTTGCCCTGGGCATCCATATCCACCACAAGCACCCGCTTGCCGTCCTGCGCCATCAGCGCCGCCAGGTTGCAGACGGTAACGGTTTTTCCCACGCCGCCTTTTTCAATGCAGACTGAGATACAATATCCCATTGTTTTCCTCCTTGCGAGCGCCTTTGTGTAGGCATCTCTTCGTTGCTGTCGGTTAATCTTTGCCTTTTGTTCGGTTCTTTTGGCGGTACCGCACGCCGGCATCTTAATCTAAGGCAATACCGCGGGTTGCAAAAACGGGTACCCCATGCCGTGCGGCATCTCTTCGTTGCTGTTATAGCTTCTATTATATCATATGCTTCGCGTGTGTCAACGGATATTTTGACGAATATTATGCAGGCATCTCTTCGTTGCTGTTCACGCTTTTTCTCTGCCGTTTTTCCTTCCCATCCTTCTTCACTTCATCCAGGCACTCCCGCTCACGTACCTTCATTCTCACCTATTATCCCAAGGTCTATCTGAAATCAAAAAAGCAGCGGCCAGCAATCTGCCAGCCGCTGCTTACCTTATTATAATAGCGCTCCCGGATTATCCGCTCTGCTTCATCTCAATTACTCTTCGCTGTCATCCGGGATATCTTCCTCAAAAGCATCCATCCAGCTTTCGTTGTGCCACTTATCTTTTTCACCTTTTTCCTTGGCGGCAACCTTCTGCCGTTGTGCCTGGTCGTTCATTATGGTGCCGATCGGGTTCAGCGCGCGTTCTTCAATAATGTGGTAGAACAGCCCCATCGGGTTATTCACGTTGGGGTCCTTGGCGGCCTTTGCCCAGAACACATCAAAGTCCAGTTCATGCGCCATAGCTTCCATCAATGGGGTCAGGCTGCCATACTTTTCAATCACTTCATTCATGCAGGCCAGGTAATGCAGCCGCATTTCGTCTTTCAGCCCATTGCGCAGGCTGGAAGGCGATGGCACGCACCGCGCTGCCAGGTGGCGGTAAATTTCGTGGTAAGCGCCGCGCTGGCCGCTCGTCAACGTCTTTTCCAGGTATCCATCATCTACAAACTTTGCAAACTCTTTTCGCATATCCTGCCGTTTTACAATCGTTTCGGGAATCAGCTCTACCTTGGGCGGCTCAGGCTCCGGCATCGTTTGCTGCACCGGCTCGTCCATCACATGGTACTCCGCTTCCAACAGCTCCTCTTTGGGTTCTGCTGCCGGCTTTGCCTTGCGGAAAATATAAATGCGATAGTTATCCATATCCTCGCGCAGCACCTTGTTCAGGTACCGCGCCGGGCTGCGCATCGTCTGCGACCGGGGAATAATCTCCTGTGCATAGCGGGGTGCCACACCGGCCAGCCAACTGGTCAGCCCGCCGCAATCCAGGATGATGGCATTCATCTTTCCAAACACCGTTTTGTTGCCGCCGTCCTGCTCGCCATCGCCTGCCTGGATGGTGCAGCAGGCATCTGCCAACACATCAATGATCACTTCCACCGCGTGCAGCTCTTCGGGCGTAATCTCCGCGCGCAGCTGATCCATGCGCGCTTTCACAACAATTTCCTCCCGCAGCTCGGTGCGGTGGCGTCCAAAGGAATAGGGGATCGTTGTTTCCGGTGCCGAAACATAATCAAAGGTGATCACGCTGGGGTCATCCAGCAGCGAATCTTCAATCGCCACGGTGGGGCGGCCCTTCTTTTTGCTCTTTTTGCGCACTGTGCTGTTGATGCTGTCCAGGTTGGCCTGTGCGGCGGCATCATCCACCGGGTCAATCGTTACCACCAGCGAAAGAACCTTCTGCCCTTTTTTTTCGTACACATCGTAATTAAAAATAATATCCGTCTTTTCGTTAATTTCCGCCTTTGCCTTTTCCAGTGCCAGGCGGCGGAAATCCGACCATCGGTTGGCCGTATACGAAAGCTGTTCATACAGCATGCTCAGGTTCCATACCAGCGGTTCCCCGGCCGCTTTCTTTTTCAGATACAGGCTCTGGTAGCTCTTGCACAGCTCGTAAATGCGGATGGAATAGGTGGACCGCATCAGCATGGTGTAGGTCACATCCATGGTGGTATACAGGGTTTTCAGCTGCACCAGGTGCGGTTTCAGCACCGGATCCAGCGTGATGGTCATGCGCGCGCGGCCCTCATCAATGCGCACTTTATCGATCCAGCGGAATGTTTCCACCGTGGAAGTTCCGTTATTCTTGATCCACTGGATGGGCGCGTTGGCCAGCTCCTCAATATTTTTGCGCACCTGCTTGTATAGCGCCCCGCTGTGCGGGTCCATGCCGGTCATCTTGATAAAATCATAAATGCTCAGCTCATAAGAGGGCAGGTCCGTATCCTCCGGCTTAATCATCGAAAAAATATGCAGCATCAGGCGCTGCTGGCTCAGCGTCAGGTTGTTGCGCGTCATCTGTACAAGGTCATTGGATTTGCGAACGATGGTCTGGTCCCCGCGTTCTTCAAACGTAACGACAAACGGATCATCTTTTTTCTGTTTACTTGCCGCCATAAGCAGGGGCCTCCTGTATCGGTTGCTGTATCCTGGGTGGTCACGCACATCATGCTAAACATTATAGCACATCCTGTTGTTCAGCGCAAGAATTGCAAATTTACACAGGGTTTCACCGCCATTACCCTGTGCAAAATGCAACACCCGCGTTGTGGTTTGCCATATATCCTGTGGGGGTTGCAGCCAGGGTGCAGGTTACACAGGGTTTTATTGTGCTTTTCTGTCCTGCTGTTTCAGGGTTCTGTAACCTGATGGAATGGCAACACCACTTTTTTTCCCGTTCTCCCCCACCTCCCGGCTTACCTCTGGTTGTTATTATGGCTTAGATGTTTAGTTTTATATTAGTAATAGGTAGAGCCTGTGTAATTTAACAACGCAAACCTGTGTGTTCCACCAATTGCAGCCTGTGCATTCCACCACCACTTTCCTGTGCGGAAAGCAACCTGCGTAAAGTTGCAAATAAGCCCAAAACAGCCAAACCTGTGTAAATTGCAACACGGAAAACGGGCCTATCCTGTGTGGTTTTCCAACAGGTACGCGGGTCACGGCGGGGCAGGGGAGCGGGAATACCCTGTGTAAAATTGCAACTGTTCCGGGGGTAACCTGTGCGTTTTTCCAACGGTAAGCGGCATAGGGAAACAAGGCAATCCTGTGCGTTTTTCCAACACGTTTCGGGAATGTTCGGCACAGAATGCGGGCAATACCCTGTGCAAAATTGCAACAGCTCACAGCTGCTTCAAATAGATCAGTTGCAAATTTACACAGGGCAGCACCCCTTTTATTATAAGGTAAGTGCCGCACAGAATGGGCGTGAGGGGTTGCAGTTTACACAGGATAGATTGAAAGCTGGGAGCCGGGATCTATCTGAAACGTCAAAAAGCTCGTCTGTTTCAGTAAACGCAGCCGGATTTTGTGCTTGCGAAAGATCCGCTGTTTTCGTTGCTTTCAGATGCACTTCAGGAGCTGGCGCAAATAGAAATCGGCAAGGGGGAACCGGGAATCAGGGGCGGGGCAGGGGGGACAAAAAAGCGAATGGCATATCTGCAGCAAACCCGCACCCCGTTGTAAAGGGAGAACGGCGTCCCGTTGGCGGGCATGCAACCCACCAAACACACACCCGCCGCCGCAAACACCGCAAACCGTTTGCAGGGGCGCGGTTACCCATCGCGCCGCAAAAAAACGGGAACCGTGCGCCGCAAACCTGCCATCCCTCCCACAAGGCGCCCACCCAGCCGCCAGGCCCCGCCGCAAACAGGCGCATGCGAAACAAATAATTGCGCAAAAACAGGGAAACGCAACAAAAAAGGCGAATTTTGCTGCAAAGTTGCGCTCTGCGTGCGCAGAGGATCATAAAACGCGCGGTCAAAGTATATAAAATGACCGCTGCCAAAAAGAAAATTAGAAATAAATTATACAAAGGCTTTGAACATATTGTATAATCGGAGGAAAGCGCAATCAGTAAAAATGCTGAAAAACAGGAATTTACGTGGATTGTATTGCCTTTCTGGTGTAAAGGTGCTATATTTAACAATAAAAAGTAAATGCGCAATGAGAAAACTCGATGCGGTTTTTTTTGAAAACAACATGGCAACGGTTGCGCAAGTAAAAGAAGCTGGCTTCTTTTACTGTTTCACAGGGATCCCCTGTGGAACAATGTGCTTCCATCAAGCCAGCGCGAAAGACGGGTGAGCAGATTGAATAGAACAGGAAACAACACAACAGGTTGGGCGCGCCGGCTGACAGCGCTGCTTGTCACCGCTTGCCTGGTTATGGCAATGGCCCTGCCTGTATACGCCGAGGAGGATCCTCTGCCCGACGCACCTGACGAAGTAGAGCTGCTGGAGGATAGGCCGGGAACGGCCTCCGGGGAGGATACCGCTCTGCCGGAGCAGAACGCCGCCACCCCGGTGCCGGATGCCGCCACCCCGGAACCGGAACAAAGCGCCGAGCCGGAGCAGCCCGCCCCGACCGAAACGCCGGAGCCCACGGCAGAACCCACCCCGACCCCGGAACCGGCAGCCACCGCAACGGCCACCCCGGTGCCGACCGTGACCCCCACCGTGACCCCCACCGCCACCCCGGAACCGACCGAACAGCCGCAGAAGATGTACGCCGCAAAAAGCGTGGATGACGTGCAGGCAGTTAGTGAGCCGGAAGCGGCAGAAGGATTCACGGTTTACTTTGTCGTTCCGGATGAGATTAATGGGGAGACCGTTTCAGCTTCCCATGAAATTAGGTTTAATGCAAATTCTCTTAATGGTGGGTGGCATTCGCATTCAATGGAGTGGACTGGATGGGAAAAAAATGGACATAAGATTTATGCCGTTAAGAATTGTAAAGATATAAGAGGAGAAAAATTTCAAGTAATACAGTTCCAGTTATACAAGGGTTCTGAGTGGAAAGGAGAGATTAAGCTAGAGAATAACCTGGGTCCTACTATAAGCGAATACAACAACAAAATGTATGATCCAACTACTAATAATGGTGAATGGACAGACAATCCCGTCCTGAAGGAGCATACATACTATGCAAGCAAACCCATCGAGTTCGAAAACCGCAGTACAGTTAATTTAACGGACGTAAAGGCAAATTTCTATCTCCCTGATGCAGATGGAAACTTAAATCCACAGGGTAATAGCTCAGAAGGTCAAACTGTTACTAGTGGAGGCGTCGCTAGTTTTACCATCCCAGACCAGCCATGCTCTTATGTTCAGTTTACATGGGATGGGGACGGTCACAGCAAATTCTATAACTTCTATAACGAATCTGTTAGTGAAAAGGATAAAGAATCCTTTCTATACAACAGTGAAACAAGTAACTGCTTTATCTATACTGGCGCAGACAACGTAAGATGGGGTATAGAAAAATCTTTCCCTATCTATTACGATGCTACTTTTTCAAAGCTGCTAACAACAGGAAAGGATGATACTGGCGGCAACTTTTCAATCCCCAGAGCCGATCAAAGTACGGTTTACTACCTCTTAAAAGGAAATGGCCAAAAAAGCATAGGCGGCCCAATGAGCCGGATTAAGGACACAGATTACTATGTAGCAGATGTGCCGGATGGCTATACCCAAATTGTATTCTCCTCGTATCCGTTGAGTGACGATAAGGACCTTGCAAACCGCGGCGACAGTACAGATTGGGAAAACATCCCTTCAGGCTATAAGAATACGGAACAGTGCTTCTATGCGGATACGAATGACGATGCAGTATATAAAGGTACCACTCGTGGCGGCTACTGGGCTCCAAAAGGCACCAAGCGTGATGCCGAAGAGTGGAAGAAGACTAGCACTAAAGTAGTAGATATTAAACCCGCTGATTTTACGGAAGAACCAAACACAAAATATGTTACCAGTACGCTGTATGACTATTATACAGATTACGAACTGAACGGCAATAACCGTGGTAATTACGATCAAAAATCTCCTGCTGTAAGTCACCGCAACTGGGTACCCTTCCGTGAATTTGATCAGGCGCTGAGCGATTATTATCAGGATGCAGGTGCCAAATACCCGATTTATACCGGACATTTCCAGCCTGAAGGAGGAACTAACTTTAGCGATATTGCTGGGACATTAAATTTGTTTGGGTACAGCAACTTTAATCGTTTTATGGCAATCAATAACTCTCAGCGTAACGAGGATAATAGCAGTGGAAGTGACCATACATACTATGCCTATCAAGGCTTGGTTGCGAATACAACATCCACCGGTAAAGCAGATGGAGCACCGTTGTTAAACGGAACAGAAAAAGCAACAGTAGAGCCGCACTTTAACAAAGACTTCCTCTTAGGAGAGAATAGTAAAAATGCAAAGCTTGGTGAAGTGTATGAGAATGTAAAGTTCCCATTTACTAAAGTGAAAAATCTTTTTGATAATGAGACGGACGTTGATTATTGGTGCTTTGACAGCAAGGATACAACCTTGTATCTAAAACAAGATTCGGGACAAAATTCGGATTCAAAATATTTTCTCCAAAGGACCGATAAAAGAGAGTCTTCAAAGAATGTGAGTGCGTCACAGGGCTCGAAAGACCCTTATGGCTACTTCCCGTTCAATGAAACAGCAAAACCTGGTGTGGCTTCTACCTACAATTACGGCTTTGGCACCAAGCTGCAGATGGATTTTACCCTGACGGATGACGGCATGGTGAAAACAGAAAAGGCAGATGGAACAACGGAAAAAACCAGCATCAAGTTCTTCTTCTCCGGTGACGATGACGTTTGGGTATTCATTGATGGCCAGCTGGCGCTTGACGTTGGCGGCGCCCATGGTGAGGTTTCCGGCCTGCTGGAATTTGGCGAGAAAGAGGAAGATGGAAAGAAAAAAAATAGTGTAACAGCCTATGTCAGTAGGGTCAAAAAAGGCGGAACGTCAGATAAAGATGATAAAGATAAAGATGAAAAAAATGGCAATTCCCATGTCAAGACCATAACATATAATACATATAATAAAGATAATAAAGAGGTCATCGATTTCTACGCGCAAGGCACTACTCTTACATTCGACAAAGGCCAAAAGCACACCCTTACCATGTACTATATGGAACGCGGTATGTGGGAGTCCAACATGGCGGTGGCGTTCAACTTCCCGGATAATAACGAGCTGCAGGTTCAAAAAGAAGTCGATCTGACCAACGTTACTGACGATGACTTCAAAAAATGCTTTACAGGCCGGAAAATCTTCAACTTCACCATCCAGAACCAGGCAACCCATTATGGAGAAAAAAAAGCCGCTGACCCGGATACAAGCGGAACTCCGTCCAAAGAGGTGGATTTGACTAAGGATGTCAGCAGCATTGCCCCCGCAACCCTAGGAAACGAAAATGACTACATTTTCAGGAAGGATGCAAACCCCGGACCAGATTCCGAGACGAATACCAAACAGGTCCTTCACTGGTACGCACGCTATACGGATACGAAACCCGTCAGTGATAATCGTGATAAACGTTATGGCATCCTGACGCTGAATCAAGCCATCAATATCAAAGACAAGCGCTTCCTTACGTTCGAGGTTTACGTTGACCCCAATGATGGTGATGGAGGAAACCTTTCCCTCAACAACCTGTATCTGGAACTGCGGGATGAACAAGGCGGCCAAAAAGGCAGCCTTGGCACATCAGGCATTAACGGCGCAACGTATGGCTCGGTCGATGTGGCGGCAGGCAAATGGGTCACCGTAAAGCTGGACCTGAACAAGATGAAAGAGCAGGACGGTACGAACGGCAAATTTAGCGGCAACGTTACAACCATCCGCGTGGGCGATAACTATAGCCGCAACATCTATTTCAGGAACTTTACCTTCATTCCCAAAGCGAAGCCAAGTACGATGTCCGGCTTTACAACCAAGCAGCAGGACATCCCGGATTACGGCTCCGTCGAAAGCGGTCAGCTGCAAAACGCCGAAAACGCACAGTACACCTCCACCATGGACAACGACACCCAGTTGGTGGAAGGCGACGGACGCTTTGTTCTGGAAGCTGGAGAAATCGTTACCTTCAGCGACCAGTTCCGCCGCGGCAGCTACATTTCGCTCAAAGAGGAACTGAACCAAAACCTGTACGACACCACATGGACGGTGTACGAGAACGGGGAGGCGGTTAAGTCGACGAATCCGACAAATCCGGATAATGTATCGCACGTAACACTCGGAACGCCCAGGCCGCTGGATGGGCAGAAGGATCCCGCCAAAGGCCCCGATGATGGCCGAACGGAAAACAAGGGAACAGGAGAAGAGCAGCCGGAGGAGAATAAGTATGACGGGAAAAAACCCTCTGCTACTGACCGCGATGCCAACACCATCGTCTTCCGCTCCTATAAGGATCCGGACGAAACAAGCTCCACGCTGACAAAGCTAAAGGTAAAATACGTCAACACCGTCAAAACTGGCGGGCTGAAAATCCAAAAGAAGGCCGCAGATGACGAAACCTTGACCGGAACCTACAAGTTCAAAGTTACCTTTAATAATGTTGGCGGTGAGGGTCTGGAAGATGGGGACATCATAAGAGAATATACGATTGACATGAGCGACACCCAAAACCCGGAACACATCTGCACCATCACCGGTATCCCCGTTGGCACCCGCTATACCATCGAGGAAGTTAAACCGAAAGATTCCAGACTGCAAAGCGTAACGGTTACGGGCGGCGAAAACAATGCCCATCTGATCAGCAACGACACCATGGTGGAAGGCGTGATTGTGGAGAGCGCCGACCCGAAAAATCCGGAAGTTACCGCAATCTTTACCAACACCACGCGCAAACTGATCAACATTGAGTTCGACAAGCTCTGGAAAGATGCAAATGGTAAGGACGATCTTAGCACTGCGAAGCGGCCGGGACAAATCTACATCCAGCTCCAGCGCCGCCTGGCAACCAGCATAAACGATGAAGACTGGGAACCGGTAAACTACGGCCCGAAAGCCTATGTTACCATTACCCCCGATGATAATAATGGCTGGAAGCGTACCTTTAGCGGTTTGGATCAGCGCTCGGTTGACAATCCCGACACGAACTACCAATACCGCATTGTGGAAGGTACGGTAGATAAGAATGACAACTTTACCCGGGCAGACGGAACCATTACGATTGACGGCAATACGTATGGTGTAACGGTAAAGGCTGAAGCAACACCAAAAAGCGAAACGGACAGCGCGGGCAGCTCAACAGGCAATACAGCCACAGCAAACAGCGAAAACGGCGCAACTACAACGCCAGCCACAACCCCCGATGGAACCATCACCGGCGGCAGCGGCAAGATTGAGCTGACCAACACGCTGCAGAACCCGAAGTTTGTACTGGATATCATCAAGAAGGACGCGGAACCCAAAAATGAGGGCGAAGATGTGCTCTTGAGTGGTGTTGAGTTCAAACTGGAAAAGCTGGTCGAAACAACCGAAGGAAAAACGCGGGTAGATACTACCTATACCGGTACAACGAACGACAACGGCAAGATAACCCCGAACCCGTTCACAAATCTGGAACCCGGTACATACCGCCTGACGGAAACCAAGGCACATCCGGGGTACAACCTGTTGGCACAGCCAATTGTGATCAAATTTACCCAAGGCGGCAAGTGTTATATTGATGGACTGGCAATTGAGGACGAAAACAAGTTTAAGCCGGGCGCCAATAACACCTACACCCTGACCCTTACCGTTCTGAACCGTAAAACGCCTGAGCTGCCCCACACGGGTGCAGACGCGCCAAGCCTGTGGCTGCTGATCGGCATGCCGCTGGCGGTGGCAGGGCTGTTGATATTCACATTCCGCTACAACAGGAAAGGGGGCCGGCGACATTAACCATCCCCCGGAAACCCAGCAACCCCCAGGGTACAGGGCCTGCCCGCCAGTGCGCGCCCGTTTACGGCAGGGCGCAGCCATAAGCCGGGGTATAACTGAAAAGCTGAAAATATCGCCTGTTTCTGTAAGCGCAGCCGGATTTTGCGCTAAGGCTTAAAAAGCCTTGGGATCCGGAAAGGATTCCGATGGCTCTTTGCCTTACATCCTGCTTGTGGCTGCGAAATATCCGTTATTTCCTTTGGTTTCAGATGCACCTTAAGCCAAGTGGGCAAGCGGCCCGGTTTTCCCTTCCTTTTTTCTTTACGGCACAGTGCGGGCGGCGCGGCAGCGTTTCCCCGCTGTTGCGCCCCGCACTGCACGCCGTGCTGATGCAGAACCCTTAAGCCGGGCGGCTTTGCCGCCCATCCGATGATGACTTTTTTAAGAGAAGAGGTACTGAAATGAAAAAAGCAAAACGTTTTCTCACAGGCCTGTTGAGCGCCGCCCTGGCCCTCAGCCTGTGCGCCATGCCAGCAATGGCAGCGGATGCACCCGCATTGCCAGAAACAACGAAGACAACAGACAGTGTAATTGATCCCGATAAGAAAGGCTCGATTACCATTTATAAGTATCTGCACGACAAGGATATTGTAAGCGAAAATGGTACAGGTGAAAAGCAGAATATTCCTGATGGCACGGAACCCGCAGAAGATGTTGGATTTACTATTTATCAGGTAAAAAATGCAACCGAATTGCAAGAATATTATAACGGTAAAACAAATGAAAAAGCACCGGAAGCATCTGACTACATGGTAGATGGCAAAGTAAAAGAAGAATATAACAAACAAATTGAAGGTGCTGATAAAGTCGGCGTGGAGAAAAAAACAGACAAGAACGGCATGGTGCAGTTCACGGATCTCCCTGTTGGCCTTTATCTTGTGATTGAAACCGGCAAACCGGCTACAGTTACTGAACCGGTAGAACCGTTCTTGGTTTCTATTCCTATGACGCGTGTGACAGAAGATGCAAACGCTCAGAAGCAGTGGTTGTATGATGTGGTTGTTTACCCCAAAAACAGCACACATAAAGGTGCTATTACGCTGAAAAAACTCGGCGTTGTAGGAGAAGAAGCTGGAACACCGCTGGCAGGGGTTAAATTTAGTCTTGAACGTCTGAAGGATGACGATACAAATAGATGGGTACCTTATCCCGATGATACTACTACTTTTGAAACGACTGCTCCTGACGGTTCGGTAACCATTGACGGTTTGAAGCCGGGTACTTACCGTTTCAAGGAAATTGGTTATAGCGATGAAGTAACAGGTGAAAATCGTAAATACGTCATCAATGCAGGTGATTATTATGTATTTACGATTGCTGACGATGGTACGGTAAGCAGAGCAGAAAATGCAGACCATAGCAGTGACTATACCGCAGAGAACACAACAGTAACAGTTAAAAACTATGCACCTGACATTGAAAAGACGGTAAAAGACCGTACAAGCGACGAGTATCGTAAAGCTGCTGACTACAATGTAGGCGATGAAATTCCGTACAAGATTACTGTTACCGTTCCCCAGAATATCACCCGCCTGAAGAAGTTTGAAGTAACGGATACCCCGACCAATTTGGTCGATCAGGTAAAGGATGCTGATGGTAACGACCTTATCAGTGTCCAGTATAAGGATGGCGAAAGCTTGGTAGCCGTTCCTACAGACGCATACACCATTACTAAACTTGACAATGGCGGTTTTACGGTTGCGTTTGATCCCACCAAGATGGGAGCATATGCAGGTAAGCAGATTGTCATTAGCTATAATGCAAAACTGACTGCTGATGCAGATATGACCACTGATGGCAACACGAACCAGGCTAAGCTGGAGTACTCTAACAAAACAGATGTGACAGATGAGGATAAGGACAAGCCGGAGAACAATAATAAACGCGGCGATGAAACTGTCGTTTATACGTTCCAGATTCAGATTTTGAAGAAGGCTGATGTCAAAGATGAAACTGGTAAAGACATCTACCTTGAAGGCGTAACCTTTGATTTGTATAAGCTGGTAGGAAAAGATGAGAAGCTTCCTGACGGTGCAGTCGAAATTGATACCGCTACAGCAAACACACTGAAACTTCCGGCAGCAGGCGAAAACGAGAAATGGGTAAAAGTTAAGTCTGGTATCACAACGGGTCCTGACGGTAAAGCCAATGTGGACGGACTTGCAAACGGCACTTACTATCTGGTAGAAACTAAAACGAAACAGGGTTATAACCTTTTGACGGCTCCGGTAAAAGTAGAATTGAGTATTGCTTATAAGAAGACATGGACTGAATCCTATGAGGAAAAAGATGGTGTACTGGTTAAGAGTGATGTGACAAAAAAGGAAGAAACTTTTACTAAGGATGGTACGCAGACTGGCATTACCGTGGACGGTAAGACGTATGGCCGCCATGTTACCGAAATCATCAACCGCAAGGGCTTCAAGCTGCCCACCACCGGTGGTTTCGGCACCCTGCTGTTCAGCGGCATTGGCGTGCTGCTGGTTGTGGCCGGTGTTGGCGTGCTGCTGAGCCTGAAAAAGAAGAACCGCGCCTGATGCGCCCGCCGCAAGGCAAAACAATGTTACAATTCACCAATAGGGTATAGAGGGATAATCCATCATACACAGGGGGAGGGCCGGGTTTGGCCCTCCCCCTATGGTGGGTTATTGGGGAATAAATTTTTTGGGCATACGTGGCCGTTGTTCGGTTGATTTTTAGGCCCTGCGTGAGGAACCACCCCATGGGCGTCAGGTTTGCGGCGAGGAACCACCCCTCAGTCACCTTCGGTGACAGCGCAAACAGCGCCCCGTCCCCTCTGTCGCTTCGCGACATCTCCCCGCCCCGCGGGGAGTCACCCCTCAAGGGGCGCCAATATCTCGCGTGGGGAACCTAAAAATAAATAGGGCAAGGCCCGTCAAACGGGCTGATGGCGAGCATCGGCCCCTACAAATGATTTGCAACGTTTGCGGCGCGGGGTGGATGGGCGGCAATTATTAGGCCCGTCAAACGGGGCGTCGGGGACGCCGCCCCCTACATGCAGGGCGAGGTTTATTACAATTTTGTGGTGTGCAACGCCGTAAGGCCCTACAGATTATTTTATTGTTATTCACTACCCTAAAAACCACCCCCAACCCAATATCTCCTGAGCGGCGCAATGCGGCGCGGTCCACCACAATGATTCATTATTCTTTATTATTTATTCTTTTGCCTACTTCCAATTCCTAATTCCTAATTTCTAATTGCATCAGTTCCCAACTTCAACCCTCTCACGGAAAGGTTCGCGGTGACGCTATGGATACCACAACAAAACTAAAAGTCGGCTTTGCGGCCTTGATGATCCTGTCCGGCATTGGGGTGGCATCGTACCCGGTTATCAGCAACGCGGTGGCGCAGCGCCACGCCAGCGAAGCGATCCAAAATTACGATGATACCGTAAAAAGCATGGATACCGAAAAACTGGACGCCGCCAAGGAGGCCGCCCGCCGCTATAACCAGCAGCTGGACAGCGCCGTGGAGCGCGATGCCGCAGGCGAAGCGGAGGATACCGGCACCAGCTATGTGGACCTTGTGGATGTGGGCGAAAGCCTGGGGTATATCACCATCCCGAAAATTGATGTCAACCTGCCGATTTACGAAGGCACCAGCGATGATGTGCTGCAAAAGGGCGTCGGCCATCTGGAAGGCTCCAGCTACCCCCTTGGCGGCGAAAGCACCCACAGCGTGCTGACCGGCCACCGCGGCCTGCCCGAAGCCGTGCTGTTCACCGACCTGGACAAGCTGGAAGAGGGCGACTGTTTCTACCTGCATATTCTGGATGAAACGCTGGCGTACCAGGTGGATCAAATCAAAGTGGTGGAACCGGAGCACACCGAGGATCTGGAAATCACCGCGGGGCAGGATTACTGCACCCTTGTTACCTGCACGCCGTATGCCATCAATACCCACCGCATGCTTGTGCGCGGCACCCGCATCCCTTATAATGGAGAGGAAGAAACCAACACCCCGCAGGCCGTGCAGTATCAGGCGCTGCGCACCGGAACGGTGGTCAAGCGCGTGGTGGATGCCTGGCCGTGGATCGCGGTAACGGGCAGCATTGTGATCGGCGGCGAAGCGCTGCTGCTGCTTTTGCTGCTGCACCGCTGCAAAAAGCGCGAGGAGGATGACTAAATGGGACGGCTGATTGCTAAAATTCTGGCCTGGCTGGCCATTTTGCTGGGGCTGGCGCTGTTGATACAGCCCACCGCTGCCCAGTGGTGGACCAGCACCCGCAACGCCAAAACCGCTGCGCAGTTTGCGGCCCGCGCCGAAGCCCAGCCCACCGCCCCCGCGGCGGAGGAAACCACAGCCGAACCCCCGGAGCCGGAACGCGCCTACCCTGAACTGTACGCCGCGATGCAGGACTATAATGCGGAAATTTACGCCGGGGGCCAAAGCGGCCTGACCGACCCGTTCGCCTATGAGGAAGCCCCGCTGGATCTTGCTGCCTATGGCTATGACGATGATGTGCTGGCTGTGCTGTGGATCCCGCGCCTGAACCTGGAGCTGCCCGTTTACCTGGGCGCCAGCCGCGAAAACCTGGCCAAAGGCGCGGCGCTGCTGGGCCAGACCTCGATGCCGCTGGGCGGCGAAAACACCAACACCGTGATTGCCGCCCACCGCGGCTATTATGGCGCGGAAATGCTGCGCAACGTGCAGCAGATCCAGGTGGGGGACAAAATCCAGCTGACCACCCCGTGGGAAACGCTGATTTACCGCGTGAGCGAGCTGAAAATTATTGACCCCAGCGATATCAACGCCGTGCTGATCCAGCCGGGGCGGGACCTGCTGACCCTTTCCACCTGCCACCCCTACACCCGCAACAGCCAGCGCTACCTGGTAATTGCGGAGCACGACACCGCCGCTGCGGACACCACCAAAGAGGAGGATTTGCAGGAAAGCGCCGCTACCTGGGACGAAACGCCGCGCCAGGTGACCGTGGAGGATGCCGGCGGCAGCTCCATTGCCGAAGTGGCCCCCCAGGCCCTGACCCCATTGCCGGGGGAGGGCAGCGCGGAATCCGAGGGGAGCGCGATCTCCAATACCATGATCTGGCTGGAAAACAACGCACTGTGGGCCGGGCTGGTGGTTATTGCCGCCGCCGTTGGCATTATGGTGATATGGAAAAAACACCGGGAGGATTAACCATGCAGTACACACAGCAGGCCGCCGCCGTTACGGCCGAAGTAAACAAGGCCGTGCAGGGCAAACAGCAAACGGTAAACACCATCTGGATGGCCATGCTGGCGGGCGGCCATGTGCTGATTGAGGATATTCCCGGCGTGGGCAAAACCACGCTGGCGCTGGCCTTTGCCCGCGCGCTGGACCTGAAAGAAAGCCGCGTGCAGTTTACGCCGGATGTTCTGCCGTCCGATTTGGTGGGATTTTCGGTCTACCAGAAAGAGACCGGCAAGTTTGTGTACCACGCCGGTGCGGTGATGTGCAACCTGTTTTTGGGCGATGAGATCAACCGTACCTCCTCCCGCACGCAGTCGGCTTTGTTGGAAGTGATGGAAGAAGGCACGGTGACGGTGGACGGCGTTACCCGCCCGGTGCCCGCACCCTTTACCGTAATTGCAACCGAGAACCCCATCGGCGCCGCCGGCACGCAGATGCTGCCGCAGTCTCAGCTGGACCGTTTCATGGTCTGCGCCGTAATGGGCTACCCCGATGAGGAAGCGGAGCTGGCAATTTTGGCCGGGCAGAGCAAAGGCCGCCTGCTGGACCGTGTGCGCCCCGTTGCCGGTCAGGCGGATCTGCTTGCCATGCAGCAGGAGGTCAGCACGGTATTTGTGCATGAGCTGATGTACCGCTACATTGTGGCGCTGGCCCAGGCCAGCCGCAAGGACCCGCGCCTGGCCGTGGGGTTAAGCCCCCGTGCCACCCTGGCGCTGGCCAGCATGACGCGCGCGGCGGCGTATCTGGCGGGGCGGGATTTTGTTGCCCCGCAGGATGTGACCGCTGTGTTTGATGCGGTTGCCCGCCACCGCCTGGTGCTGAACGACCAGGCCCGCGCAGGCGGCGAAACGGTGGACAGCGTAATGCAGGACCTGCTGCGCACCGTGCCGCGCCCCCGCCCCGAAAAGGCTGACCGCCATGGCAGGTAAGCTGGGCCGGGCGCTGGTGCTTTTGGTGCTGCTGGCCGCGGCGCTCATCACCCAGGCACCGCTGGCGGTGTTCCTGTTAGCGTTTGCGCTGGTGCTTCTGGTGCTGCTGCGGCTGGATGCCGCCTATCTGCGCAGGCAGGTAACGGCAGAGCTGCTGGTGCCGGACAAACCCGTGATACAGGGCGAAGATTTTACCCTGACGGTTCGGCTGCGCAACCGCAGCCGGTTGCCCATCCCTGCGCTTGTGGTGCTGCTGAACGCCGCCGATGAATGGGGCGGAGGGCAGATTACCCTGCGCTGCGCCGCCATGTTGGGCGGCAGAGAGAGCGCCGAACAGCGCATTACCCTAAACGCAGGCAAAAGCGGCGTGTGGAGCATTGCGGTGCGGGGCATCACTCTGCGGGATCACCTGGGGGTGTTCACCGCGGCGTGCCCGGCTGCCGTGCAAAGCCAGAGCATCTGTGTGCTGCCCGCTGCCGCGGCTGGCAAAGCCAAAGCGGAAACCGCCCCCGATGAGGACGGCGACGAAGCCGACACCCGCGCCGCCCTGGGCGGCAGCTATGAGCTGCGGGAGTACCGGGACGGGGATACCATCAAGCAGGTACACTGGAAGCTGAGCGCCAAGCTGGACCGCCTGATGGTGCGCGAACCGCTGACCGCCCTGCGCGCTGCCCTGACCCCCGGTGGGGACCTGGACGGAGCGGAGGAATGGGGGGATTTTCCCCAACAGGCGGCGAAGCACCGCAAAAACCCGCCCAAGCGCAAAAAAGAACGTACTGCCCTGAGCCGGCGCGGCGCTGCCGACCCCGGCAGTGGGCTGAAGTTTGTGGACCGTGTGCTGGTGAGCACCCAGCGCCCCGCAGCGCACCCCGCGTTGTGGCTGGCGGCAGATGCCGCGCTGCTGCTGGCGCTCACCTTTGGTTTGCTGCTGGTGCTTTCCACCGGGTTCGGCATTGCGGTGCCGTTGTGGGTGTGGCCCGCGGCAGCCGCTTTCTGCGCCGGGTGGGCGCTGTTCCTGCGTGCGCCGCAAGCCCTGCGCCGCTGGGGGCTGCTGGCG
>ERZ791805.406-NODE-406-length-20693-cov-3.131893_pt1 | contig 20693 bp, 24 predicted proteins | sample MGYA00510306_ERZ791805 | MGnify/ENA primary metagenome ERZ791805 (study PRJEB30046, sample SAMN00791990) | human gut metagenome | study: EMG produced TPA metagenomics assembly of the A metagenome-wide association study of gut microbiota in type 2... | reverse complement strand
TTTTGAAGAATTAATTTATATATATAATTTTTAAATTTTTCGATAAAACTCTATACTTTTTCAAAAAATTAGTGTATAATTAAAGAAATTAAGGAATACTATATATTGTAGATAGATATTCTACTAGGTCTGAAATAGTTTACTAGATTAGGACCTGACCCGAGCTGATGCTAAGCGTCAGCAAAAGCCATTCAAACGAATGGCTTATTATTATTGTTTCAATTTTTGTTGCATTGCAATAATATGTTGTTTTATTTTTGATAATTCATTATCAATGCTTTGAATGTCATTAGTAAAATATTCTTTCATTTCATTGACTTCTGTTTCGTTTAATTCACTTATTCCTATTTGTCCATAAAGTAATTTTTCTGCTAAAACCTTTCTATTATTTTCCTGTTCAATTTTTTCTCTTAAATTATGGTCAAATCTAATATTACTACTTACTTGTTCTGTCTGTAAGGCTTTTTCTTTTTTCTCTGTCATATTTGTTTTCTTTAGAAATATATTTTTAAAGAACGTCTTTATCTTGTACCATAAACTATTTGTTTTTATCAATTTATTATTCATTAATATCTACTCCTTGTTCTTGAGTTTCTATTACATTTGCTTTTCTTATTGCTAATTGTTCTATATAATCTTTTTCTAATTTTTTTGCTTCTTGTAGTGCTTTCCTTTTTTCTAAATCTTGCCTAATTAAAATTGCAAGCTCTTTTTGTTTAGCATTTCCACATTGTATATCTAATTCACTAATTATGGACATTACTTTATCAATTTCAGGATGTTTCTCTCTAAATATTTCTCTTTCTTGTTCAGTTTGTAATTTCATATATGTACCAATTAAATCTTGTCTTATATAACTTAATTTTTTTCCTAATTCTCTTTCTTCTTCTACTGCTTTTGATGATCTACTTGGTAACTTTGCAAATTGATTTTGTTCTACCCATTGTTTTATATCTCTTGCATTTATTAAATAAGGAGAGATATTATTTTCATCTATCCAATTTATGATTTCCATTATTTCTCTAAATTCAGGATGTTCTTGTTCAAATTCTTCTTTTTCTTGTGTTCCTAATTGCATATATGTTTTAACTAAAGTTCGCTTAATATTTCCTAATGCTCTTCCAAGTCTTTTTTCTTCTTTATCTTTAGAATTAGAAGAAGGTGGTTTCGTAGTTTTTCGTTCTTCCATCCATGCCTTTATATTTCTAACATTTGTTAAATTTGGATTCACCTTATTTGTATCTATCCAATTTATTATTTGTAAAACTTCATCAATTTCAGGATGTTTTTCTGAAAATTCTAATTTTTCTTCTTCTGTTTCCAACTGCATATATGGTTTTATCAGATTTCTTCTAAGTTCAGTTAATGCTGTACCTAGTCTTTTTTCTTCTGCATCTTTAGAGACTGCACTAGGTGATTTTGTTGTTTTATGTGTTTGCATCCATATTTTAATATCTCTTGCATTTACTAAATTAGGAGACAAATTGCGCCCGTCTATCCAATTTACTATTTGCATTACTTCTTGTAATTCTGGATGTTTATTTTCAAATTTTAATTTTTCTTCTTCATCTACTATTTGTAAATATGGATTTAATAATCTAAGTCTTATACTTTGTAACGCAGTTCCTAATCGCTGTTCTTCTTTATCGTTACATCTTAATCTAGGAGGTTTATTACTATTTTTTTCTTCCATCCAAAATTTTATTTGCCTTGCATTTATTAAATGTAGAGAAATATTATTTTCATCTATCCAATTTATTATTTCAAATATTTTTTTGAATTCTGGATGTTCTTCTTCAAATATTTTCTTTTCTTGTTCTGTTTTTAATTGCAGATATGGTTTTATCAATGTTTGTCTAATATTACTTAAAGCTATTCCTAGTCTTTTTTCCTCAAAATCCTTTGAAATAGAAGATGGAGGCTTTATTGTTTTTCGTTGTTCCATCCATGTTTTTATATTTAATGCATTTGTTAAATGGTCATTATGTCCTAATATCCCTTGAACTTCATTGAATAATTCTAAAAATTCTTTAGTTTCTCCTTGTATTCTAAAAATATCAATATCTTCAGTTAGAGATTTTCCATCTAAACCACCAATATTAGTAGTGTTTCCTTTAAAATCCCCAGTTATATGTTTTCTTTGGTTAATCTCTGCATCTAAATTGTTTTTTAAATAATTATTTACCAAGTCAAATACTATTGTTTTTTCTCTTGATGTATCTGAAGATAGGGTTCTACCTAATTGTTGCAAATAGATTATTCTTGATTCTGTAGGTCTTAACATTATTACCCCTGAAATATCTTCGACATGTAGACCTTCATTTAACATATCAACAGAAAATAACAATTTTAAATGTTTTGATTTTGAAGCTTCAAAACTCTTTATTGTGTTTTTATTTACCTTTTCACTATATCCTTCTCCTGAATAAACAGAATATATTTCTGGATTTGTATCTATATTTGCAAACCATTCTTTTGATGATTCTATTAATTCATCCATATGTTGTTTGTCTTTACAAAAAACAATATATTTTCCATCTTTTTTGGTCATATTCTTAGCAAATAGTGCTGGTATGCCTTCAGCATGTTCTACAATTCTTCTCATTTTGTCATATCTTTCCTGTAATTCCTTTTTTGTTTGAGGATTAGAACATTGTTCTATTGCTGTTTTTATGCTCTCCAAAGAATCTCTTAAAGAATAATCGCATTTAACATAGTTTGGTGCTTGTACTATACCTTTTTGTATAGCATCAACTAATGTTAACTCATAATCTACATTTCCACAAAACAAATCATCAACAATATTTTTATCATCCATTCTATCAGGAGTAGCTGTTAATCCTAAAATTTTTGCATTTGGATTCATATTAATTAAATCATCAATTTTTTCTCCCCATTTATCAGCACCTGTTCTATGTAACTCATCCATGATAATAATATCAGGATTTAAATTTTCCATAATCTCATTTTTCATTCTTAAAAGAGACGGATATAAAATTATTCTTAGATTTGGAAACTGTTCTTCTGCTATCATTTTTGCAGGTCTTTCTGTTGTTGGTTCTTCTCCTGCAATATATTTTGCAATATATCTATACATTTGGTCTTTTATCGCATTTGTTGGTGCCATAAATAGTATATTTTTATCTTTATTATCTATCATAAGTTGTAAAGATATAAATGATTTACCACAACCTGTTGGTATTACAACTGAAGCTTTATTTCTAATTTTATATGCATTTGTTATAGCTGTATATGCTTCTTGCTGATGTTGTTGCAAACCTAATTCTGGTTTTCCTTTTATTATCATATGTTTCTCGCTTTCTATAATAACTTATTGTATATTATTTTCTATTTTTTTCCCATATTATTCTAATATATTTTAAAGATAATGTTGATAAGGTAAAACCTATTACTGGAACAAGAGAACTTAACAATACATTATCAAAGTATCTAATTATATAAGAATATGCAACCACAACTATGTATGTTAATATACATATACAAATCTTTCTAGTCCAACTTGTTTCCCATGCTTTATCTAGTTCAACTCTTTTATTTCTTTCTTGTATTTTTTTAATTTCTTCTTCTAAATTCATTATAATCAACTACTTTCTATTTATAATCTTTTATTCTTTAATAAGTTAATAATATGCCTAAAGTCTTTACCATTAAAGAAATATTTTTCTGCTTTAGTAAACGGAATATTATTTTTTCTTTTATAGTCTAACTTATCAATCACTGTAAGCATATCTGAAACCTGAAATAATCTTTTTTTTCTTGTGGTCAAAATCTATTCTTCTTTCTACATTTGGATAACTTACAAAAAGAGTATCTAGTATTGTTGCTAGTGTTTCTTGACCATTGTCATAGTAAATTACAACTTTATCAAAAGAATTTATATATTCTTTATTTTCATTTATAAAATTGCTAATTTCTCTTGCTAATGCAACATTTAATTGCATTTTTTTATTTATATATTTTTTATCAATTACAACTGTTCTTATTTTAACTTTTACTTTGCTTGAAAAATAGAATATTGCCCAAAATATACTTTTTCTTCTTTCAAAATCAAAATGTGAATAATCTCCTCGTTTGGCTACTAAATATGCTAAATGTATCATTCCGACATAATCAAGTCCGAGAAAGTTTTTCATTTAAGTATTCTAATTCGCTTTTTATTGAATCCGAACTTTCATGCAGTGTAAATGAAACAGCATATAAATCTGAACTTCCATCTACAAAACCAAAGTCACCACTTTCATCTATGAATATATTTAATCTCTTTATTGTAATCACTTTTCATTCTTTAATCTAATATTGCTATTTACATTTATAACATAAAAACACATTTTTCTCAATAGAACTGTTGGATTTTTCAAATTTTTATTGACATTTACATAAAGAGGTGATATATAGTAATTGTATTTTATAGTATACTGAAAAATTAATAGACACGAAACACTGGTTAGTAATGTGGTACGATAAGTTATTCTCCCACTTCCGAGACATAGAGAATTAAGATTTGTAATAAGCTTACTAGCCCAATGCGGTGAAAAATATTTTGGCTGGTTTAGAAGAATAGTTTATAAAATGTCCAGCAGTGGTTAAGACCGATTAGCATGTTTCAAGTAAAATTCACTACTTTGCAAAAAAATTGCAATATTAGTAGTTTTATTTGTTGTGCCTAATGGGTCTTTTTGTTATGCTTACGAAAATAGCTAAATATGTATTGCCCTATTTTATTACAAAGCTTAGCAAGAAGATACTGAAAAAATTTTATGCAGGTATGCAGAAAAATTTTTCAGTAGTTAAAATAATATTTGAATGGAGATGAAAAATATTATTTTGATTTGGCGAAGCCAAACATAAATTATCTATCGCAAGATTAGATAATTTATGAGCTCTTCGCTAGGAGCCCACGACATCTTTACAAAACGAAGTTTTGAAAGTGTCATAGTGGGTTACATACTTTCGTAAGAAAGTTATGTAACGGCTCCCTTTGGTCGCATCTTGCTACCTGCAAGAAAGGATATTTAAATGGACAAAACAAACTATTCAGTAGCTAGAGTAGAAACTTATACTAGAGCAAGTATTGTAAAAGCAGAAAGACATAATGAACGAAAAAACGAATCTTACTCTAATATGAATGTTGACTTAATTCAAACGCCAAACAATGTGCATTATAAAAAATGTAAAAAAACTTATAACGAAAAATTAAAAGAAATGATTGATGATGGAGAAATATCACTTAGAGGACTAAAAGATAATGCTAAAGTATTTGATGAAATTATATTTGATATTAACTCCGACTATTTTGAACAAAATGGTGGTTATGAATTTGCAAAATGCTTTTACGAAAAAGCATTTCACTTTGCTGAAAGAGAAATGGGTGCAGATAATATAATATCAGCAATTATGCACGCAGATGAACTAAATACTGCCCTATCAGAAGAATATGGAAAACCTATATATCACTATCATCTGCATGTTATAGCAATTCCTGTAGTACAGAAAGAAATTAAGTATTCAAAAAGATGTAAAGATAAATCTTTAATTGGTACTACAAAAGAAATAATCAATCAAGTAAGTCATAGTAAGAAATGGAAATCAGAACAATTAACTGATAATTTTGGTAATCCTGTATATGATGAAAATGAAAAAGCTAAACTAATAAAATCATATAGCCTATTACAAGACAGATTTTTTCAATATATGTCTGATAGTGGTTATAGAGGATTTATTCGTGGTATTAAAGGTAGTACCAAAGAACACTTAACTGATTTGGAATTTAAAATAAAGAAAGAAACTGAAAAACTTGAAAAAATAACAAATAGTGTTAATGAAAAACAATCTAATTTTGATAACTATATGCAATATGATAAACAAATAGATGATATCTCTAATTTAGGCAAGCAAAAGAAGTTTTCAAAGAAAATAGAATTAGAACCAAATGATTATGAAACATTGACTCAATATGCTAAAAAAGGAATTGTAGCAGATAAAGAAATTTATGAACGAGATACTAGAATTGAAAATCTAAGAAACACCTTAAATAAATGGATAGAAAAATATGATGGTTGAGTAGAAAAAACAAAAGACTACTTCCATGCCGTGAAACTTGCACCACAAAGAGTTGCAGATTTCTTTAAATGGTTATTCGATAAAGAAAAACAAGATGAATTAGAAAGACAAAGAATTGAACAAGAAAAATTGGAAGCTGAAAGAAAAGCTTGTGAAGAAACTAGAGAAAAAGAAATATTAGAAAGGCAAAAACTAAAGAACTCTCCTGAATACAGAAAAAGGAGGGCTAATTATGAACGATAATAATGAAAAATATAGAATCGAACTATCTAATGAAGAATATGAATATGTTGAAAAACTAAAGCAAGAATATTATAAAAAATTAGAAAATATGACTAAAAATGAAAGATTACAATATTTTAGAGATAATATTGCAATAGAAAATAAATTGAACTTTGAAAAGGAAATAAACGGCACAATATACAAAGTAAACACTTATTTTGATGAAAATGCTGAAGAAAGCATTTTAAATAAATTTTTTAGACTAACAAAAAAATCATAAGAATCACTTGCACTATAAAAACGAATATGGTATTATGTGAACACTACAAATTAAAACTTTGTAATAATTTATATCATATTCGGCTGTCTAAAAGAAAGGAGTTGCTATGGGACAGTCAAATAATGAAAAAATAACTGCTTTATACTGCCGTTTATCAAGAGATGATGAATTAGCAGAAGAAAGTAATAGTATTAAAAATCAAAAATCAATTTTAAGTAAATATGCAAAAGACAATCATTTTACTAATACTCAATTTTTTGTAGATGATGGTTATTCAGGAACAAGTTTTACAAGACCTGCATTTATGGAAATAATGGAACTTGCTGAAGATGGAAAAATTGGAACAATTATTGTAAAAGACCATTCGAGACTTGGAAGAAATAGACATATAGTTGGTCAATTATTAGAAGAAGATTTTGTAAGACTTAATGTTAGGTATATTGCAATAATGGACAATATTGATACTGATAAGGGATTAAATGATTTTCTCCCTATTCAAGATTGGTTTAATGAAATGCATGCCAAAAATACAAGTCAAAAAGTTAGAGCAGTAATGAAAAATAAGGGTAATTCTGGTATACCATTAACAACCAACCCGCCTTATGGATATAAAAAAGATGAGAACGATAAAAGTAAATGGATCATTGATGAACCAGCAGCGAAAATTATAAAAAGGATATTCTCTTTATTTATACAAGGCTCTACTCCTTCTCAAATAGCAAAAAAATTTACAGAAGAAGGAATAATGAATCCAACAGAGTACCATCAAAGTTTAGGTATGAAAACACAAAATCCAATATCAGAAGTAAAACATTATTGGTATCCAATAACAGTAACTAAAATATTAGATAGACAGGAATATATAGGAGATACAATAAATTTTAGATATACCACTCGTTCTTTTAAGGATAAAACAAAAATTAAACTTCCAAAAGAACAATGGAAGATATTTAAAAATACTCACGAGGCTATTATTGATGAAGAAACTTGGAATACTGCACAAAGACTTAGAGATAACAAACAAAGACCTACTAGAACGGGTAAAATTAGCATATTCTCTGGTCATCTATTTTGCAAGGATTGTGGAGCTAAACTTTATTATTGTACTGCTAATAATTTTACACCAGACAAAGATTTTTATAGATGTTCAAACTATAAAAACAATTCTACAAAATCTTGTACTAGCCATAATATAAAAGATTATGTATTAAAAGAATTAGTATTAGATAATATTAAACAAGCAAGATATTATATTTCATCTTATGAAGATTTATTTATAAAAGAAAAACTGGAAACTTCATTAGAAGAACAACGAAAAGAAGATATTTCAAATAAAAAGCTATTATCTCAATATGAAAAAAGAGTAAAAGATATTGATAATTTAATACAGCATATTTATGAAGATAATATTTCTGGTAAAATTACTGATGATAGATTTGCAACTTTATCTATAAATTATGAAAGAGAACAAAAAGACTTAAAAGAAAAAATAAATGAACTATCTACTACTATTGATAAAACCAATCAAGAAGAACTTGATTTAACAACCTTTATTGATAAAGTTAAAAAATATACTGAAATAAAAGAATTAACACCAGAAATTGTAAACGAGCTAATTGATAAAATATATGTATATCAACAAACAAAGCTGAATGGTAAACAATATCAAAAAATAGATATTCATTATGCAGGAGTTGGAATAATTGCTATTTCACTAAATGAATATGAATTAGAAAATGCTTTTCAGCAAAGTATTAAAAATATAAAAACAGCATAGCATTTAAACTATACTGTAAAATCAAAAGGAGTACTTTTCAATAAATGTCCTTATTGAAAGTACTCCTTTTGTGGGATTTTATTTATTTTTTTATTGATAATATTTTATACTTCATTATTCCAGCAGGTGCATGTACTTCTACTGTATGGTTTTTCTTTGCTCCTAATAATGTAGCACCTAAAGGTGATTCATTTGAAATTTTATTTTGAGCTAAATCAACTTCTGTTGAACCAACTATTGTATATTCTACCTCTTCATTAAATTCTATGTCTAATACTTTTACTGTATTTCCAATTTGTACTGTTTCTGTGTCTATATCTTTTGCATCTATTATTTTAGCATGTCTTACTTTATTTTCATATTCTGCAATTTTTGCTTCATTTTCTGCTTGTGCATTTTTAGCTTCATCATATTCTGAATTTTCTGATAAGTCACCAAAACCTAATGCAACTTTTATTCTTTCTGCAATTTCTGCTCTTTTTTCTGTTCTTAAATAATTTAATTCTTTTTCTAATTTATCAAACCCTTCTTGAGTTAATATAACTTCTTTTTCTTCCATGTTAATTCTCCTTTACGTTTTATAAATTTATTTTATATATTACGGCAGTTTATTAATTTTGTCAAGTGGATTTTAAAATATTTTTATTTTACTTTTGTCTATTTTTGTGATATAATTTATGTATACTACAATACCTAAAGGAGGGTTTTATTTAATGAAAATTATGTATGTTAACGATAGTTGCTATAACTTCGTTGACAAAAAAGGAATCAACCAGGCACAATTGTTAGTTGAGGGGCGGTCATTAAACTTCTTAGATGTTAGAATATTTCAGCTTGCATCAATGATAAATGGAAAATGGTGTAAAGAAGCCCGCGAGGTAGAGCAATGCTTTTTCAAAATTCAAGATTCTCTTTCACCAGAAGAAATTGGATCTATTGTAAAAGAATTCCGGCTGTTTAGTTACAATTCCGGAACATTCATAAGCAATATATCCTTAGAAGTTAAAAAAATACTTTTTAAGCTAAATCCCAATTGTAATTTTTCACTATTTCTGGTCGAAAACTATGAAAAAGGTACTTTTCTTAACACTCCATTAAAGGATTTGTTTGGCTTTTATGAAAGCTTAAACCGCGCAGGTTTGTTTTATGTATACCAAATAGTCAACTTGACTGAAAAGCAATTGATGCAAATAAGATGCATTGGAAAAAATAAATTTTCAATTATCAAGAACGTCCTTGAAGAAAATGGGTTTTTGTTGAAACACTAAAATTACAAAAAAACAAAATGGGAAATTTCCCATTTTGTTTTTTATTTTAAAAGATTTTTCATATCTTTCATATAATCATATCCTGAAAATACTGTTGCAATTGCTTGAATAATCATCATAATTGTAGCAATTAAATTTAATGCAAATGCTCCATTTTGAAGTTCTCCAGAAAAACATGCACCAAAACTATTTAAATCTACAAAAGCTAATATTATAGCAATCATTTGTGTTACAGTTTTTAATTTTCCCCATTTTGAAGCAGCAATTACACTACCATTATTTTGTGCAGCAAGTAATCTATAACCAGAAACCAAAAATTCTCTTGCAACAACTATAACAGGTATCCATGAAGGAATTTTCCCCATCTCAACTAACATTATCATAGCTGTTAACACTAAAATTTTATCTGCCAATGGATCTAAAAACTTTCCAAATGTTGTAATTTGGTTTCTAGACCTTGCAATATAGCCATCTAATTTATCTGTTATAGACGCAATTATAAATATTAAATCTATTATTAAATATGTGTATGGTATTCCTAAAAATTCTCCAGTAATATTAAAAAATGGAACTATAACCATTAATGGTACTAACATTACTCTAAAAATTGTTAATTTATTTGCTAAATTCATGCTAATTTTCCCTTCTTTTTATTTAAGCATTTCTATTGCTTTTTGTAATTGTGTGTCATCTTTTTCTTCAACTTGTGTTTCATTTGTAACAGTGTCTTTCAATTCAACATTTTCATCAGGTTCTATACCTTTTTTATGAATTTTATTTCTATTTGGAGTTTGATATTCTTCTGTTGTTATCTTTAATCCACTACCATCAGCAAGTGTCAATATTTCCTGTATTACACCTTTTCCATATGTTTTAGTTCCTACAATTTTGGCTTTTCCTAAATCTTTTAATGCTCCTGCTAATATTTCAGAAGAACTTGCAGTATTTCCATTTACTAATACTATAATTGGCATATTTACAATTGGGTCGTTTTCAGATTTCTTTACTGTTTCTTTTCCATTTTTGTCTACCTCATATAATAAAACAGAATCTTTATCAGCTATAAAATCTGCTATTTTTAATGCTTCACTTACTATTCCTCCACCATTATTTCTTAAATCTATTACTAATGATTTTATGTTTTGTTTTTGTAGTTCTTCAAATTTTGTTTTAAATTCACTACTTGTTGTTTCATCAAATGATGGTATTTGTATATAGCCTATATTATTTCCCAATGTTTTTCCTTCTACTTGATTTACTATTATTTTTTCTCTGCTTACTTCAAATTCTAATGTTTCCTCTCCTCTAATTATTTGTAATTTTACTTTTGTACCTTCTTCTCCTTTTATCTTGCTTGAAATTGTTTCTAAGTCTCCTGCTGTATATTCAACTCCATCTACTGATTTAATTAAATCTTTTGCTTTAATTCCGTGCTTTTTCAGCTGGTGAATTTTTTATTGGAGATAATACTTCTATTCTGTCTTTAGATGTATTTTTTACCATATATATACCAATTCCCACAAAGTTTCCTTTTGTGTCTTCTAAATATTCTTTCATATCTTCTTTTGAAATGTATTCTGTATATGGATCATCTAGTCCTTCTATATAACCTTTTATTGCACCTTCTTTTAATTTTTCCTCATCAACATCTCCAAAAAAATATTTATCTATTATAGTTTTGTATTTACTTAATTCGTCTGCAATATTTTCTTCATTTTCTGATGATGTAACAAGTACATATTTTCCTAATTGTTTTCCGTTTATAAAGTAACCATAAATTAAAAGTGATGTAATCATAAATGTTAAAAATATGGTTAATAACATTAACATTACTACCTTATATAAACTTACTTTTCTTTCTTTTTTCTCTTTCATTATATATGTCTCCTTTTAACATTTATAATAGCTTATATTTATAGCAATATAAATACAAGCTATTTTTTATTATATTTTAATTTTATTTTATTATAATTTATGGCAAATATGTTAATGGATTAACTCTACATGAATATGTTCCTGGGCTCCTTCTTACTTCAAAGTGTAGATGTGGCCCTGTTGAATTTCCTGTACTACCTACTCTCATTATTTGTTGTCCTTGTTTTACTGCTTGCCCTTCTGACACACATATAGATCCTGCTTGTCCATGTGCATATAGTGTATATAATCCATTATAATGTGCTATTATTACATAATTCCCATAACTTGTAGTTAATGCTGCTGTTGTATGTACTATTCCATCTGCTGCAGCATAAACTGGCATTCCATTTACCCCTGCTGCTCCAAAATCAACTGCACCATGATATGCACCGCTTGAATAATACATACCTGTTGTTACATAACTATTTACTGGTTTAATAAATCCTGATGAACTTGTACCACTATTGCTTGAACTATTATTTGATCCACTATTAGAATTATTTCTGTTTTGTTCTTGTTGCCTTTTTAATGCTGCTTTTATTTCAGCTTGCTTTGCTTTTATTTTTGCATCTATGCTTTGATTATCTTTTTTTAATTGATCAATTCTAGATTGTAATTGTTTTTCTTCTTCACTTAACTGTGATACATATTTGTCTTTTTCACTTTTTGATGTTTTTAATTGTAATGATACACTTTGTTTGCTTGCTTTTTGTGTTGCAAGTTCTTTTTTACTGTTTTCTAATGTTTGTTTTGCTTGCTCTATTTCTTTCTTTTCTTTTTCTATTTTATCTAACAATTCGGCATCATATGATGCTATTTCTTCTACTAAATAATAATTTGATATTAAATCTGTTAAAGACTCTGATGAAAGTAAGAAATCTAAATATGATGTCTCTCCTGCTTCATATGAAGCAACCAATCTTTCTTTAAGTAATTTTTCTTGATTTTCATAGTCTTTTTGAGCTTTTTGCAATTTTGTTTGTGCATCTTCTATTTTTTTGTTAGTGGAAACAATTTGTTCATCTAATGTTTCTATTTGTCCTTCATAATCTGATATCTGAACATTTAATTTTTCAACTTCTTTTAATGTTTCATCTTTTATTTTTTCTACTTCTTTCATTTTTTCTTGTGTTTCAGTAATTTTACTTTCATTTTGTTTTTGCTCAGCCTGATAATTAGATATTTCGTTTGCTGCATTTGAAACAATTAATGTATTTGTATACAATAAAAGTATTGATATTATTGTTATTACAATTATTTTTTGGACTATATTTTTCATATGTTCCTCCTAAATTTAATTTGTTGTATTTGTCGTATTTAATGTATTTTCATTTTCTGTGTCAGTTGTATTTTCATTTTTATTTTGTTTTGTTGACTCTGGAATTTTGTTTGTTGTTATATATTCTATTGGATTTGTTACTTCTCCATTTATTCTTACTTCGAAGTGCGCATGTGCACCTGTTGAATATCCAGTAGACCCAACCTTAAGTACTGCTTCTCCTCTTGTAACAGCTTGTCCAACTTGTACAAGAATTTCTGATCCATGTGCATATAATGTTGAAATCCCACCACCATGATCAATAATTACCATATTTCCATATGCAGCATTATAACATGCTTTTGTAACTATTCCATCATTTGCTGCAACAAAGTTTGCACCAATTGGCGCTGAAACATCTACACCTGTATGTAGCTTGTATACTCCTGTAATTGGGTGTGTTCTCATTCCATAATTTGATGTGATTTTGGTATAACCTGGAATTGGCCATGCCATCACTCCCCCTATGTATTTATCTGATAATACATCTACATTAGAAAGTGCAAGTATTTCTTTGTTTACTTCTGCAAATTGATTGTTATATTCATCAATTTGTGTCTGAATTGCTTTTTCTTTATCAGACAACTTCGTTATGTAATTTTCCCTTAGAGCTTTTGTGTTTTGTAATACCTTTGATGTTGTAAGCTGTGTTTGCTTAATTGTCTTTAATTGCTCTAAATTTTCATTTAATCTTTTATTTGCAAGTTCAATTATATTTTTTTTAGTTTCTACCTCTTCTAAAAGCTGTTCATCATATGTTGCAAGTTCAGTTACTAGAAAATAGTTTGACAAAAAATCATCTAAACTTGCAGAAGATAATATTACATCTAAATATTGTGTATCTCCTGATTCATATACTGCGATTAATCTTGCTTCTAAAAGCTTTTTTTGTTTTTCATAACTTTGTGTTGCCGTTTTTAAATTTTCTTCTAGCTTATTTGTAGATTCTGTTAGTTTTTGTATTTTTTCATTTAACTCTTTTAATTCTTTTTCTGAACTTTCTATTTTTTCATCTAATTTTTGAACTTGTTGTAAATTTTCCGTTAATTCTTCTTGTACATCTTGCAACTGTCCATTTTGCTCTTCTATTTGTTTTTTTATTTCTTCTTGTTTTGTTTGTAAATCTGTTACATTATTTGCTGTGTTAGTTGTATTTGTTGTATTTTCATCTTCTGCATATGTTATTATACTAAAACTACAAATTACAAAAGCTAAAACACCACATAATATTTTACGCATGTTTTCTCCTTTATACTTTTAAATATTTTCTCATAGAAATAATACTTCCAAATGCACCAATTCCTATACCTAGCAACATATATGTAATTATTATTGAATTAAACATATCCCCAAAACTTACTAAACTCATATTTATAAGCTTCATAAATTGTGAATTTACTAAATTATCTGCAATAATGTTGTATACAATTCCTACTATTACAATGGAAATTGCACTTGCCATAATTCCTATAATCATACCTTCTACAATAAATGGCCATCTTATAAAATTATTTGTTGCTCCAACATATTTCATAATTGATATTTCTTTTCTTCTTGCATGTACTGTTAATTTTATTGTATTTGCAATTATAAATACTGATATAAAAATAAGTAAAAGCAATATAACTCCTGTTACTATTTTTATTCCATTTGCTAAGTTTATTAATGTTGTTACTGTTTGGTCTTTGCTTGTTATTTTCTTTACATTTTCAAATTTACTAATTTGGTCTTGCACATCTTGACTTAAATTTAAATCTGTTAATGTTACTACATATGATTCTGAAAATATATTGTTATCTCCTTCAAATGTAGATAATAAATCTTGTTTTTCTTTAAATCTTTCTTTCATTGTGTTTAAAGCATCTTCTTTAGTTTTATGTACTACAGTATTTACTGCTTTTGTTCCATTTACTTCTATATTTCTTATTTTTTCTCCAAGTTCTTTTACTTGTTCATCTGTTGCATCTGCATTTAAAAAAACTTGTATTCCCTGTGAACCTTCTACTTCTTTTACTATATGGTTAATGTTTTCTCCAAGTATAAGAAATATTCCAAATATAATCATAGTTGCACACATTATCATTAATGATGCTCCTGTTGATTTCTTATTTTTGAAAACATTGCTAAATCCTTCTCCTATAAAATATCCTAAAACACTATATTTCACAATCATACCCACCTTTTTTATCATCTCTTACTATGTCGCCTTTGCTTATATGTATAACCCTTTTTTTCATTTTGTCTACTATGTCTTTTGCGTGTGTTGCAACAACAACAGTTGTTCCTCTCATATTAATGTCATTTAATAGGTTCATTATATCCCATGCTGTGTCTGGGTCTAAATTTCCTGTTGGTTCGTCTGCTATAAGCATTGATGGATTATTAACTAATGCTCTTGCAAGTGCAACTCTTTGTTGTTCTCCACCTGATAATTCGTTTGGGTACATTTTTGCTTTTCCACTTAACCCTACAAGTGAAAGTACCATCGGAACTTGTCTTCTTATATGTCGTGGTGTTGCTCTTACTATATACATTGCATATGCTACATTATCATAAACTGTTTTATCTGGTAATAGTCTAAAGTCTTGGAACACAACCCCCATACTTCTTCTTAAATATGGAACTCTGCTTTGCTTTAGAAATGTTGTATCTTTTCCGTTTATTATTATATTTCCAGATGTTGGCTCTTCTTCTTTTAAAATTAATTTTATTAATGTTGATTTTCCACTTCCTGAAGATCCTACTAAAAATGCGAATTCTCCTTTTTCTATAACAAAATTAGCATTTTTTACCGCTTTTGTTCCTGTATCATATGTTTTTGATACATTTCTAAATTCTATCATAATATATTTCTCCTTGTTATATCCGTATTCAATCATATCATATCAATAATCTATTTTTTTTGCAATACTTTTAATACAAAAAAACGATAGAAAATGTTGGTTTTTTTACATTTTTTATCGTTTTTCTCTTTTTTTCATTATCTTAAATTTTTCACATAAAATTTACATTTTTATATTTTATTACAGCTTCAATTATAGAATCTTTATCAATTCCAAAATACTTCATCAATTCTTCTGCTTTTCCTGACTTTCCAAATGTATCTTTTATTCCAAGCCTTGTAAGATTTGTAGGACATTTCTCACAAAGTACTTCACATATAGAACTTCCAAGGCCTCCAATTATATTATGGTCTTCTACTGATATAAGTTTTTTTGTTTCTTTTGCACATTTTATAATCATTTCTTCATCTATTGGTTTTATTGTATGTACATCTATAACTCTAATATTTATTCCTTGTTTTTCTAGTTCTTCTTTGGCTTTTATAGCTTCTGCAACAGTTACACCTGTTGCAAAAATACTTGCATCTGTTCCTTCTCCTATTTGTATCATTTTGCCTATTTCAAATTTTTGATTTTCATCATAAATTATAGGTGTTGCTAGACGTGCAAGTCTTAGAAAAACGGGTCCATTTATTTTTGAAATTTCTTCCACTGCCCATTTTGTTTGTGTATCGTCAGATGTACTTAAAACTGTCATATTAGGAAGTGTTCTCATTAGTGATATATCTTCTATCATTTGGTGTGTTGCTCCATCTTCTCCTACAGTTATTCCACTATGCGTTGCGCATATTTTCACATTTAATTTAGGGTAACATACACTATTTCTTATTTGGTCATATGCTCTTCCGCGCAGCAAATACCGCAAATGTACTTGCATATGGAATTTTTCCAGTAGTGGCTAAACCTGCTGCTGTACTTATCATATTTTGTTCTGCTATTCCCATATCAAAAAATCTATTTGGAAATTCTTTTGCAAATATACTTGTTTTTGTTGCTCCTGCTAAGTCTGCATCTAATACAACTATATTTTTATTTTTTCTTCCAAGTTCTAGTAATTCCTCTCCATAACTTTGCCTTGTTGCTTTTTTTTCTTCTTTCATTTATATTGCACCTCCTAGTTCTTTCATTGCTAACTGATATTGTTCTTCGTTTGGTGCTATGCCATGCCATTTTACATCATTTTCCATATATGATACGCCTTTTCCTTTTATTGTTTTTGCTATTATACAAGTTGGTTTGTCCTTTACATTTTTTGCAACATCAAATGCATCTATAATTTCTTGTATATTATGTCCATCTATGTTTATTACCTGGAATCCAAAGCTTTTAAATTTTTCATCTATTGGATATGAACTCATTACTTCTTCAATTGTTCCGTCTATTTGTAAATTATTATTGTCTACTATTACACATAAATTGTCTAATTTATATTTATTTGAAGCCATTGCTGCTTCCCATACTTGTCCTTCTTCTATTTCTCCATCCCCTAAAATACAATATACTCTATAATTTTTATTGTCCATCTTTCCTGCAATTGCCATTCCATTTGCACAAGATAATCCCTGTCCCAAAGAACCTGATGAAATATCTACTCTTGGTACTTTATTCATGTCAGGATGTCCTTGAAGATTGCTATTTATATTTCTAAATGTTTTTAATTTTTCTACATCAAAAAATCCCCTATTTGCTAAGCAGCTGTATAATGCAGGAGAACAATGTCCCTTAGATAATACTAACCTATCTCTATCTTCCCACTTTGGATTTTTTTCATCTATATTCATTTGATTAAAATATAAAACTGTCATTATGTCTGCAATTGATAGTGATCCTCCTGGGTGTCCTGATTTATTACTGTAAACTGCTTCTATTATTCCTTTTCTTACTTCTTTTGCTTTTTCTTGTAATTGTTTTATGTCTGTAATTTTCAAAATTAAATCACACCTTTCTTTTGTTTTTACACCTTCATTCTACTATAAGCATAATAAAAAAGCAAGAAATTAATCTTGCTTTTTAATTAAAAAATCTTTTAAAATCTTCTTCATTTATTTTTTCTTTTTCTAATAGTGCATTTGCAATTAAATCTAATTTATCTCTATGTTCATTTAATAAACTTAATGCATCATTATATGCAGTATCTATTAAAGTTTTTACTTCTTGCCCAATTTTATCTCCAATATTTTCTCCAAACATTTGAATTTCATATGGTTCTTTTCCTTGAAAATCAATTGGTCCTAAAGTATCGCTCATTCCATATTTTGTAACCATATCTCTTGCAATTTTTGTTGCAACTTCTATATCATTACTTGCACCTGTTGAAATATCGTCTAGTACTAATTTTTCTGCCGCTCTACCTCCCAAAAGTGCTATTAATTTTTCTTGCATTTCAGTTTTAGATATATAATATTTATCATCATCTGATTTATACATTGTATATCCCCCAGCTACTCCTCTTGGTACTATTGATATTTCTTTTACATCTGTCTGTGTTGGCAAATATCTGCTTACAACAGCATGTCCTGCTTCATGATATGCCGTTAATTTTTTATCTTTATCTGAATATTTTCTTGTCTTTTTCTCCAATCCTACTGTAACTTTTTTTACAGCTTCTTCTATATCACTATTTTCTATTTCATCATGTTTATTTATTGTTGCAATTATTGCTGCTTCATTTAAAATATTAGCAAGTTCAGCTCCTGTAAATCCTGCTGTATCTTCTGCAATACTTTCTAAATTAACTTCATCAGATAACTTTTTCTTTTGTGCATGTATTTTTAATATTTCTAATCTTCCTTTTAAGTCTGGCGCTGGAATTGTGATTTGTCTATCAAATCTTCCAGGTCTTAAAAGTGCTTGATCTAACATTTCTGGTCTGTTTGTTGCAGCTAAAACTATTATTGTTTCTTCTGAGCTAAATCCATCCATTTCCACTAATAATTGATTTAATGTTTGATTGTTTTCTGTTTCAGCCCCACTATTTGATGTCCTTCTTGAACCTATTGCATCAATTTCATCAATAAATACAATACATGGTGCAAGTTTTCTTGCTTTTTCAAATAGTTTTCTTACACGAGAAGCTCCAAGTCCTGCAAACATTTCGATGAATTCAGAACCACTCATTGAAATAAATGGCACATTTGCCTCACCTGCAATTGCTTTTGCAATTAAAGTTTTTCCTGTTCCGGGTTTTCCATATAATAAAACTCCTTTAGGAACTTTTGCTCCCATTTTTGTGAATTTCTCAGGTTTTTTTAGAAAATCTACAATTTCTATCATTTCTTGTTTTTCTTCATCAAGTCCTGCTACATCTTTAAATCTTACTTTTGTATTTTTTTCTGCTTCATCATATACTTTTCCTTTTTCTCCCAATCCTTGCATTTTAAATATCATTATAAATAATGCAAGCATTATTATTGTTGGTAATAATGAAACTATAACTGATGCTAAATTACTAAAAAATGATTTTGGTTTTTGTATTAACTCTATTTCATTTCCTTCTGCAACTTTTTGCTGAACATATCCCATAAAGCTCTCTGTGTTAGGAACAATTGATGTTTTTTCTTCTTCTACATTTTTTACTTTTACTTTAACAGTTGTGCTTCCAACTGTCATTTCTATCTTTTCAATATTCCCATAAGATATTTCCTTTATTAAATCTGTATATGCTAATGTTTTTTCATCCTTTTGGTCACCTTTATTATTCATAACCAAAAATATTGTAACTACACTTATTGCTACTAATGCAATTAAAATAACTAATATAAGAAGTAATTTTTTATTTTTCTTTTTTTCATTATTATCTTTATTCATTTTTTCAATCCTTTCATAATTTTATGCTTCAGATCCCTCTGGTTCATTTCCATCTTCTTTCTCATTTTTTTCATCTTTTTTCTTATCATCATTATTGTCTTTTTTATCTTCTGGATTTTTATCTTTTTCTTCCTCTTCATTTTCATTTTGTTCTTTTACTTGTTTTTGCACTTGAATAACTTTTGTAAGTTCAATTTGTTTTTTCATAAATTCAGATTTTATTATAAATATTGCCGCAATTAAGTATATTGCTGCAACTGCTATATACATTACTTGGAAATATTTTATTTCAAAATCAACAAATATGTTTAAAATCATATATGCTATGTTTAACAAAACTGATAAAGAAATAGCATAAACACTCATATTAAATATTGCCGCATACCTCATCTTTATTTTTGCAAACCATGTTGCCATAACTCCAAATATGCTTAATATTACTACATTCCACAAAATTGATAATAAATATGTTATAAAAGAGTATAATAATAAAGCTAAAAACAAACTAATATAAAATACTATCATTTTATTGCTATTTACAGTATCTATAAATGATTGTTTATCAAATTCAGTAATTTTTAAAGATTTTAATAAATCTTGATATTTATATTCTACAGGAGATGTTAGGCTAGATTTTATAATCATTTTATCATTTAGCATAATTATCCCAGCTTGATTATTTAAAGAATTTATATAGCTATTTATTTTTTCGTTTTCTTTAGTTTTAGTATTTATTATTATTTTACCAAATTGTGTATTGTCAATTATTATTTCCTCTTGATTTTCTGTGTCTAAATTTCCATCTTTATAATTAAAGTTTTCTATTTGGTCAGTTACTATTTTTATTGTATTTTTTATTCCCTTATCTGATCTATAAACAGTGCCTAGTCCAAATACAATTGCAATTATTAGTGTAAGTTTTAATAAATAACTAATAGCTCTTGGCATTCCTTCTGCTGCCATTTCTCCATATTTTTCTATATTTGTAATTGAATACCATAACTTTTTAAAAAATCCTTTTTTCATTATTTATACTCCCTTCTTATGCTGCTATCTACATATTTTGGGTTTAAATTTATTTTTATTTCATCACCAATTTCGGCTTTTTTTCCTGTTATATCAACTGTTAAATGGTATGTTCCTACTCTTCCCAAAACTCTGCATTTTTGATTATTTATAT